>Ga0163148_10000043_pt1 | contig 140025 bp, 107 predicted proteins | sample OliLakLV19MP7P2_FD_148606 | JGI IMG/M metagenome (GOLD analysis project Ga0163148, IMG submission 148606) | Freshwater microbial mat bacterial communities from Lake Vanda, McMurdo Dry Valleys, Antarctica- Oligotrophic Lake LV.19.MP7.P2 | ecosystem: Environmental > Aquatic > Freshwater > Lake...
GTTTATTTGCTGGGGAGGGGCTTGGGGCGGGTGATGGGTGTTTTTCTTGGAAATGGTTATACAGGATTGAAACAGGAAAATTTAAAACAGGAAAATTTAAAACCATGCGCGTGCTCAAGCTCTAAACGCTCAACTTCTCAACCAAAATAAACTTTCACTTGCTCTAAAAACGCCTCCTTTTGGCCTGTGGATACGGTGAGCGTCACGCCATTTTGGAGCAATACGTGCCCGCCTTTGCCGCGCACATACTTTTTTAGGTGTTTGAGGTGTATCGTGTGCGAGCGATGGATGCGCGCAAATGCCCGGCTGGGAAGCATTAGCTCCACTTCGCGGAGGGTTTTGCACACCAGCACCTGTCGCTTGTCTTTAAAGTGCAGGGCTGTGTAGTTTCCGCTCGCTTCCAAATAAGTGATGTGCTTCACTTTTTCGAAACAAAGACCTTCCATGGTTGGCAGCGCGATTTTTTCCGCCTCGGGAGCAGTCCTTGTCAGGGGATCAATGCTCGGCAACGGTTTTATCGGCAGCGCACGCGCCAGTGTAGCATTTGGCTCTGGCGATTCTGGCAGGCGGCGGATAGCGATGGCGTTTAGCATGGCAAATAGTTTTACATTTTGAATTTTACATTTTGCTGTTTTGTGGTTTCTATGGTACAAATGTCCGGCCTCCAGTTATCCCCTGCAACTCAATTATTTTTAAAAGTCAGGTTTCTAAGGCTGTTTATAGTTTTGGTAAAATGATAAATACCTGACAATTTTGCATCTAAATCCGTCGCCCACTCATGTCAAAAACGCCTTCCGACAAATTACACCGCCTGGTCCGCTCGCTTTCCCCGGCCGAAAAGCGCTACTTCCGCATATTCATAAAGGGGAAACCGGGGGTGGATACCAAGTACACGCAACTATTTGAGGCAATGGCCGCTGCCGAAGTGTTCGACGATGAAAAATGGAAGACAAAAATTTACAAAAGTCAGGACATAGGCAGCAAAAAATACTCTGAACTAAAGGCATATCTCTATGAATTGGTGCTGAAATGCCTCCAGAATTACGATGAATTACACTCCACCCATCAGCGCTTGAACCAACTGCTTCAGAGTGTAGCCGCCCTTTTCAAAAGAGGGCATTATGCCGATTGTCGCGAGCTGCTCGCCAAAGCCCGCAAACTTGCCAAGTTGTACGAGCGTTTTGCGCACCAAATCGAAATAGTGCGCTGGGAAAAGCAGCTCGCTTACACCCGTATGGACGTTGATTTCCTGCACAAAAACCTGGAGCGATTGCAAGATGAGGAGGCCCGTGCCATGGAACAATTGCGCAATGCCTCCCACTATCGAAGGGCGTTTTTTCAGGCGTATGCCACCATCAAAAAAGACCCACTCCAAAGAGGCCCCGATCGTGTTGCGCGCCTTCGCCAACTCATAGAACAGGAGGCTTTCGCCGACCCCGACGCGGCGGTGTCGCACACGGCTCGGGTGCTTTACTACCGAACCCTGAGCCTCTACTACCACACCGCGCTGGAGCAAGAAAAATTTTACGAAACAGGCAAAACGCTTATCGCGCTGCAAGAGTCGCAGCCCCATTTTTTGCGCGAAAATTTGTCGGACTACATCGCCACGCTGAGCAACCAAACCGTAGCCTGCGGGCTTTTGCAGAAGTACTCAGAGGTGCGTATTTGTCTGGATAAACTGCGTGATCTTCAACCGATTACAGAAGATGACCGCCGAAAAAAACACCGCCAATATTTCAGCACATTCTTTGCGATGTGTACCTATACAGGTGAGTTTGGAGATGGGCGGCGGGAAATGGAGCGTTGCCTCCTGGAAGCCGAAAACTTTGACCCGCACGACTACGAAACTGGCAGTTTTTATCTCCAGTTCGTCCCCATTTGCATTGGTTGCGGCGACTTCAATATGGCACTAGACCACCTCAATCATTGGCTCGCACAACGCCGAACAGTTGGGCGCGAAGACCTGCAAAGCCTCGCCCGCATCCTCTCGCTCATTCTCCATTTTGAGCTTGGGAATTTCCTGCTGCTGGATTCGCAACTGAGGACGTCTGCCCGTTTTTTGAAAAGAAAAAACCGCCTTCACGAACTGGAACGGCGGTTTATGCACGGCATATTTGAGGCGATAAAATTGCCCGATGCCCGAGGCCAACGCGATGTTTTTGCCAAAGTAAAAAACGACTTGCAGCCGAAGGCGCAGGAGCCTGAAACAAGGGCTTTGCTACAAACATTTGACCTCTTGGCTTGGCTGGATGGCAAGGCAAGAGGTCAAGCATTTGCAACTGTGGTGCGCGAAAAATATTTGCGCGAGGCAGAATCCGATGAACCTTAATTTCCGCCAAGCAAACCAGCGATTGAGTCCGATTGAACACGGGTGTCAACCATAGTCCAGCGAGCAGAATAGCTGCGGCGACGGCCCACCACTTCTTTGCCGCCTTTCAAGGTCTGCATCTGGCCTTCTTCAAGAGAAGTGACGATGCTCTGCACCTTGAGTTCGTTGAGTTTGAGTTTTTCCTTTGCCATACGAGAGTAGTTTGAAAGATGATTTGGTAACTTTTTTTTAACGGATTAAAGTTACTCGTCCAGTCAGAAGTAGCGTTGGACATTTTTTTGGAAAAGTCAGGTTTCTGAGGGCAAATCTCATTGAGGCGCTAGGCGAATGTAGGTTCGTAACCTGAACAGGAGGAAGGCGCTGCTTTGGAGTTTTAGCGTTGTTGTCCTAATATATGCTTACAACCTGAGTAACCATGCGTAACAACCCATTGGAAATTGAACATTCCTTGTTGCCCGCGCGAAGCGTCATTGCTTTACAAACTTCCCACTCCACATATTGCCCACTGTGCGAAAGCAGATGAAATATAGGCCGCTCGGGAGATCACGAATCAGGATGGATAACTGACCATCTATTATTGTTGGGACGGGATGTGAGACCGCTCGACCTGTGGCATCGAAAATGCTGACTTCTTCTTTGCCTGACTCAAGTGGAAGGTATATCACCTCAGTGGCTGGGTTTGGGAACACTGTCAATTTGCGCCCCACCTGGCCTATTTCCTCTGCCCCAATCAATGTCGAATCACACTCAAAATACGATTGACGGTAGTGCGGCATATTGGGTATAGTGGCGTAGTTGTAAGATGGCAGCACAATGCCGTGCTGTACCAGTTCACAACTAATCCCTGGGCAATTGGGCTTGTTGATTACATGCAAGTTGTAGGTGCTGCTGGTGTTGGAGATGTAGATTTTCCCATCAGGGGCAAGGGCTGCGAGGTAGAAGATAGTGGGATAAGGATTTTGGTAGCCATCCCAGGTGGCAACTTTTATCTTACTTGATTCGATGTTGGGGGCTTGCAGGTCAAACTGATAGACATTTTTCCGGGCACAGATGTACAAGAATCGAGAATTGGACGAGATTGCTGCGCCCATGATATAACTGGCTGTGTCATTAGGAAACATGATGTTCCGGGGATTGGAAAATTCGCCCGTGGAAGCATCGAAGTCAAAGATGTTCAGTCCGTTCCAGACGTTGAAGCGCACATATTTTTTACCGTTAGGCGAGAAGGTTGCCTGCGCCCAGTCATCATCTGTCCATACTGTGCCTGAACATTTGATCTGGGCTGGCTGCACCCCCTCAGCGGTGACCGGCACAAGAAAGTAGCAATTACTGTGCGATTTCGGAACGATGACCCACCAGTCTTGCCCATTGGCATGCCTTATGGCTTGGATATTTCCTCTTGCGAAGGTGTCAAAAACTGCAACCTGATTTTTCAGCACCACCGCACCGTCGCCAGAGTCTTGGGCCATGTCAATCATCTGATAAAATAGCCTTTGCGGTGCAAATTCAAAGGAGATAGAGTCCTGCTTGTAGGCCCTATCAAAATCAAGGTTAAAGACATAATAGATGCTGTCTCCTTCTGGGGAAGGGATTGCAATAACCCCCTGTATGAGCGGGCTGCCTCCGGAAGGGCAAAAAATAGATTGAATAAATCCAGGGTTGATGCTGTCCCCGTTTTCCATGATTTCACCTTTTGCATTGACGATATAGCAACCATTAGAGTAGAATAACAAATTCCCATCCGGGTCGCACATGCTGGTATTAGTGCCTTCCATCTCAATTCCGGTCTGCTGATAGGATATTTCAACTGGTGATTGGTTGAAATCAAGCAAGATTCCTCCGCCTCCTGAGTTCCCTCCAATAATCCATTGATAGTCTCTTTTGTTTTGAGCGGTCAAGTCGAAGTAGAGGAGGAAGGAAAGAAACGTAGTGAGAGTGAGCAAGAATCTCATGGCTAAGTATTTAAAGTGGCTGCCCCGTGCGCTAGGGCAGCCTCGGTGAAGAAGATTTTATTTCGGATGTACAACCAGTTTTTCAATGTAGGACGAGCCGTCGTCCATCAAAATTTTGAGCAGGTATATGCCCGAAGGTATCTCTGACGCAAGTCCTACCTCGACCTCATTTCCTGAAAATGCTTTGGCCAAAAGAAGCTTGCCGCTCAAGTCCAGAAGAGTCAAGACCCCGGCACCGTTCCCAAAACCGTGAGCCGTAAAGGAAGAAGTGGTTGGGTTGGGGTAGACTGAAAACGTACTGTGCTTAGTGTTCGGGTTTGCCTGTTCACGGTCTCCCCCTTGTCCAGGGTTCTCAAGACCATCGTCCATAGCAGGGTATTCGTAAATAATTTCTGGCCTTGCACACCCCGGGAGCAGCCCCCATGATCTATGGACGGCCGGGCCACCTTGTTTGCGGTCTTGTTGGGCGATGGCCTGGAAGGCAAGCACTTGGGCCTCCGTCAGTTCGCCGTCCTGTTGCATCAAGGAAAGGAGATAGATTTGGTTGTACGCTTTTTCGTTGACTTCATAAGCATGGGCCGTCGGCACGCTCGCGTTTAGCAAATAGGCGGCTTGCAGATTGGCCACTATCTGATTTTGGTAGCTGGCATACTGGCTGTTGTATGTTGTTTGCAAGGAGCGTATCGAGTTGACCAATCCTTGTTTTGTTTGCAACAGCGCTTGCAATTGGCTTCCATTTCCTGCTGCTTGTATCTGTTCATCCACGCCTACCAACGATTCCATCAACAAGGCAATATTGGCCAATGCTTGTTGGCTTTGGGTATTGGCGCTCGCCTCGGCGACCATGGCATCCTGAATGCTTTTTTGGACATCATAGAATTTCCCTACCGAGCCGTTCATTTTGTCACTCATAAAGGAAGGGAACGAAGTGTGCTCGTTTATGAAGGAGGGATTTTTCTTGAATTTTTGGAAAAGGTAGCGCTCCAAGACCCAGTTTTGAGCAGGATTGTCGTTTGGAGCAGGAACCATCCCTTGGGCTATTGCTTTGTCTAATTCGTTGGTTCCCTGCCCAAGCAGTTGGCCATCGCAAGCTTCTGACGGATTACCCAATGAATCAATTTCAAAAAATTCGCCCATATCGTCTGCTTAAATGTATCTAGGATGGAATGGGAAGAAACAGACAGGGTCAACGTTGCAGGTACTTTGAGGGGTGTGGACTGTAAATTTATTTAACTGTGAAACACTTTGACACCATGCATGACGAACTGGCTGATAGAGAGGGTGGATGGCGAGCCACTGGTTGCCCATGTGTTCCTGTGGCCCAATAAAGGCATCAGACCGGATAGTCAATGGATAGGCTATCCCTGTGATTATGTTCCCTTCGAAAACCCTATTGGTAGCGGTGTTGGTACAAATTCCATGAAATTCATAGCCCCATCCACCAAACCCGAAAGTTGTATTTGAGCAATAACGAGTGTTCCAAAATTCACGAACAATTACATATTATTTTAGTCTATCAATCGCATCACTAAAACTGTTGACTCTTACTTCATTATCCGCCCCTTCCGAATTACGCAACTCTATCCCTGTGCCCCATTGTTCTCCTGACTGTTGAGAAGGAAATTGAGCAGTAAAGGTATTCGCTGTAATTAAGAGGTTGTTTTTGTCCCCTCCATCAGCGAGTATTCCCTGTGGTCTTGATTGATCTCCAAGAATAGAAGAAATTCGAAAATGGTTCCCAACTATATGAGTTGAACTCGTGCCGGGAAATTCTCCATCTAAGAAAATTCCTTGCGAGTCTCTTGCGCGCATACTAAACAAACTGCCACCTCCGATATTGATTGTGGTGCCAATCCCAATATTCCCACCACCAATATGGATTCCCCTTACACTTGAAATATTGTTACTCATGTTAGCAGAAAAATTGATGGCATTAAGTTGGATAGTTGCATTCAAGGCACTTCCAACGATGCGGATTCCCGTTCGATGAACAAATTGCAGGGGTGGCAATTGGTTGTTGAAAAAAATGAAGGGTGCACTTATATTGACGATCTCAGCCATTTCTAAATTTATGCCATTTCTTTGGCAATTTGTAAAAGTGGTAGGTGCTATCAAGTGAATCGTCCCGTTTGTCATGAAGATTCCATCTTGCAGGATCCGCTGAAAAGTCAAGTTCCTTCCCCCAATATTGCTCAACGCGCCTTGTGCAAAAATGCCAAAGTTCAAATCACGGAACCAGTTCATGCTAGTAGCACCGAACGTAGTAAAGAATGCGTTATTTAGCCTCACCCCTGCAAAGGTTTGCTGGATTGTACCCTTTAAGAATGCTGTGCAATTGAAACTGTTCCCGGTGAATGTCCAAACACTTGGAGATGAAACAGCATTGCCAATCAAATCAATGCCAATCCAGTTACGATTAAAGGTCGTGTTTTGGATAAACAAACTGCCCGACGACTCTGCACGGATTGCGATCATAGCATCCTGAATGCTGGAGTTGTTGCGGGTATTGACAATTGAATTCGGTTGCATCACGATCCCTGTCCATAATCCGGCACAAGAAAACAAGTCCGAATTGTCAATGATCAAACCACCGTCAGGATCAAAAGGAAAAAAGAAGGCTCAACCGTAATCTGGACATTTGGATTGATCATAACAACGGCATCCAGAAAAGTGAATGGGTCATCCACAATAAAATTACCTACGATTCTAACATTATCGGAAATCGAATTGCCCAACTGAGAAGACCTCTCAAAAGGTGTACCTACGCCTATCCATATTTGTTCCTCGTTGTTAAAATTGGGGTGTTCGGGGTTTATGTCGCAAGGCGCATTGGGAGGGAATTCATTGCTCGGGGGAGTTGGAACAAAGCCAGGACATTTGAAATATTGCGTCGCTTGGCCAAGGCCTATATTCGGCAGAAATAAAATCAGCGCAATGGCAAAACAAAGAGCGTTGGAGGGTCGGAGCGTTAAATTTAAAACGTTTTTCATCTTTTGGTAAATGCGTTTAGAGTGAAAGATAAGGTCAACCGCACATCCCGGGAACCAGGACAGGCAAAACTTTCCAAGAAACTGCTGCAAGTAATGTGGTGTGGATTAGCGTGATTATGGCAAGCCTTTTGACTTTTGGATGTTAAAACTTTGGACAAAACTTTAAGTGCCCAAGTTCCATTATCCTCATCAGAAGCCCAACAAAGGATTAACCCGCCTTTGTTAAAAATACGGCGGGTTAAAAAACAGATATGTTGGCATCGCACACGTGTTCACGATTGAGAAATTCGGAGCGAAACGCAGGCGAAAGTATTAAACAAAAATCAAACGGCCAAACATCCCACAAAGATTTAACATAGACCGCTCCCTGTGGTGACCAATTAATTCTGAGTTGTTCTATTCAAATGGTTCGAAAAGAATCAAGCCTAAGTTACGAACCTACTTTGCCTAGCACCTCAAATTGAGATTTAGCCGGGTTCTGAGTGTAAGAATTGTATGCTGTTTTGTCCCCGCTATCTTTTCAGATCGAAACCCTACTTTTGCGCACATTTACAGACAACGCAAAATGCAGGAGCAAAACATCCCCGATCAGGCGCCCCCCCCTACCCCCGTGCAAAAGCCCGGTTTTTTTGAAAAACTTACCAACTGGGAGCTCTGGCCAGCCACTGCACTCTATATCCCACTCATCCCGATGTGGGCCTGGTATTCTTTGCGGGCGCGTTCGTTCTGGTGGTTTACACCCTCCAACCCCACCATTCCTTTCGGAGGCTATGAAGGCGAGACGAAGACAGATGTGTACAAACAAATGCCCGATGGGGTGTACCCGCGAACCGTTTTGGTGAAACCACCGCAGGATTTTGAAGGCGTAAAAGCACGCATGGTCGAGGCGGGATTCCAATATCCCTTTATTGTAAAACCTGACGTGGGGCGCAAAGGCCTCCTTTTCAGAAAAATTGACACGGAGGCGCAATTGCTTGAATACCACGGCTACTGCCCCATGGATTACCTCATTCAAGACTTGGTGGATTTGCCCATGGAACTCGGCGTTTTTTACGTCCGGCACCCTTCCAAACAGACCGGTCAAATCACCGGAATCATCCTACGCGAAGCGCTCGAAGTATGGGGCGACGGACAAGCCACGCTCCGCGAACTCATTGAACGGCACCCGCAAGCCAGCAAACGCGCCGAAGAAATGTGCCGTAAACACGAGGACAAACTCGACTGGGTGCCCGCCGACCGCGAACGTTATGTCCTCTCTTTTGCCATCAACCGCAGCCGAGGCGCCCGACTGCGCAATCTCTCGCACGAGGCCGATGCTGAACTGACGGCTTTTTTTGATAAAATCAGCCTCCACAGCGGCGCTTTTTTTTGGGGCAGATACGATGTAAAATGCACCTCGCTGGCCGATTTGAAAGTTGGCAAGAATTTCGCAATTCTCGAGTACAATGGCGCTGGCGCCTCGCCAAGCCACATTTATCATTGCGGCATGAGTTTGTGGCAAGCGTATGCGGAAATACTTCGGCATTGGAAATTGCTCTATGAAGTGAGCTCTTGGAACAATGCGCACGGCCATCCTTACTGGCCTTTTTGGAAAGGCTTGCGCTATCTTCGCGCCGTTAATCGCCACCTAGACCTGTTGGACCAATACGATTGACACCCACCCATGAAAAGCATCTTCAGGGTTTTCTATTCCGGGATGTCCATCAGTTTTTTTGGCTCCATGGTTATTGGTACTATTGGACTTTCGGCGATGCAAATCAGCATCACAGAAGGGATTAGGCCAGCCATCAATTTCTCCATCGGTAGTATAGTCGCAGAGGTGATCTATGTGCGGCTACTGCTGGTTGCGCTCACCTGGATACAGAAACATGAGCGTATTTTCAAAATTATGGAGTGGGTGGCGGTATTGATCGTAGTGGTACTGGCTATAGCCAGTTTCAAAGCAGCACTTGGTCACCATGGCGCTAAAAACGTGGTGCTTTCTTACACGATGCACCGGTTTTTATTGGGTCTCATGATGCGAGCTGTTAGCCCTGTGGCTATCCCGTTTTGGCTGGGTTGGAGTTCGGTATTGTATGCCAAGGGCATTATGCAGGACAAAAAAGGTTTTTACAATGGTTATTTGCTAGGCATCGGAATAGGCACGTTTGCGGCCCACTGTATCTTTATTTTTGGCGGGAAAATGGCGGTGCAAAAATTAGATGCAAGTCAAGAGGCAATCAATTTCATCATCGGATGTATATTCTCTATAACCGCAATACTTCAGATATGGAAGATTTGGAAGAAAAAATACCGCAGCGCAAAAACAGCCAAGAAAAAGTGATTACCCCAGAACGCAACCCAAAGAACGTTTCAACGTTGTACGCTCTGTATCCATAACGTAGGCGGGCATCACTTCATCACTCCATCACTCCATCACTCTATCACTTCATGATAGGCATAGTAGGCGGCATAGGCCCCATGGCGGGCGCTGATCTATACAAGAAAATTGTAGAGAACACGATGGCTAACAGCGATCAGGAACACTTGCCTGTGTTGTTGGCTTCTATTCCCAATGAAATTGTTGACCGTACGGAATACCTTTTAGGGAGAATTTCTGAAAACCCTGCCCCTGCCCTCGCCAAGGTCGTTTTGTTGCTGGAACGCGCTGGTTCTAAACACATCGGTATCACCTGCAACACAGCCCATGCGCCACAGATTTTCGACCCTTTACTGTCCATCTTAAAAGCAAATGGTTCGCAAGCAGATATTGTCAATATGATTGACGAGACGGTGCTTGCGATTCAGTCGCACCAAACCAAAATACAACGCATTGGGTTGCTCAGTACTTCTGGAGCTTACCAAACCGGCATTTATCAAAACCGAATGGAAGCAGCTGGCCTTACCCCCATCTTGCTTGATTTTGAGAAGCACGAAGCATTGTCTCAACGAGCCATTTATGAAATTAAAGCCGCCTCTACAGAAATACCGCAAGGATCTATTGATCGCCTGAACACCGCTATCCAAATGCTAAAAAATCTTGGCGCTCAGGCGATTGTGCTGGGCTGTACTGAATTGGGCATGATTGAAAACCGGCTTGATTTCGGCGGCTTGGAAGTCTTTAATCCCAATCTGATTTTGGCGAGAGCCCTGATAGAGCGGGCATTTCCCGAAAAATTGAAAGTGGCCCATCCTGATCAACATACTGCTAGAAAATACCACCTTCCCAGTCACCAACAATCCAAGCAGCTAGCCATTCCGGAAATGATGAAATGAACTATTCAAAGGTCAGATTCCATATCCAGATGTCTGTTACTTAAGGATAAAAAATAGTTACATCTGAAAAGGTTTTAGTTGAGGGAACTAATCTACTTTTTCATATCTCATCCAACCCAATACGTCGCTTTTCTTTGAGTTTTTTGAATTGCGTAGGCGTCAAACCTGTTATTTTTTTAAACTGACCAGACAGATGCGCAACACTGCTATAATTCAACATGAAGGAGATTTCGGTCAAGTTGAGTTCATCATTGAAAATCAACTCCTTGGCACGCTCTATTTTATTGGCTATGAAGTATTGCTCAATAGTTATACCCATAGATTTTGAAAAAATGTTGGATAGATAGGTATAGTGATAGTGTAGTCTTCGAGCGATAAAATCGGAAAAACTAATATTCCGAACCACTTCAGGTGAATACACCATTTCAACCACAACATTTTTTACGCGCTCAATAAGTATGGATTTTCTGTCTTCCATAAGATACAGTCCAAATCTTTGCAAAGCGGTTCTGAATTGCGAGCGTTGAAAATCCGTGATATTTCCCTGTATTGAATCATTACAAGACCTTGTCGCGCAAGGCAGGGCATTCCAATTCGGCCCTTTCTTCCAGTTAAAAAACGATGTGTCCTGGACGGAGCGGCGGCTCGACTGCAACCGCCGCGCTGATGAATTTTTGCCCATCGCCCGGCGCATGGCACGGTTCATCGGCTGTTTTCCTTATGTACGTGGAGTATTCGTGTCAGGCTCGCTTTCGAAACATTGCATGCGTTCGGATAGCGATGTAGATTTTTTTATCGTAACAGAACCAGGACGACTTTGGGTAGCCAGAACCTTACTGGTTGTTTTCAAAAAAAATTGGAAAAAATATTGGCGGGGGGCCTGGGAAATTGGCTCGACCAGAAGGCCCTGAATTTCACCGTGGGCTTTTGGAAAAAGAAATTCCGAAACATGGACGGCAATACTTTTGACTTGGCGCTCAAATCGCATCAAGGCGTGTCGAAACACCATCCAAGTCATTTTCAGAAAAAAGTATTAGAGCGGTTTGAAAAAACATCAGGGCGGTTAGCGCATCGAAAGAAACGCTCCTTAGATAGTTTTTAAGCGTTTTTCCCGTGTATCAAAGACCTCTGCGCCGCGTATGGATTCCAGCCGTTTTTCGCCACTCAAATAGCTCAGCCGCCCTTGGGCGTCGCGGCTTTCGCGGAATTTCGACTCCACATACCCCGCTCGAGCCGTGATTGGGCGAAGCGCGCGCAATCGGTCCTTTCTGACAAAATAAGCGTTGTTGCCGTGGCTGTTGCAGCCCACAAAAGCGTAGCCTTTTTCTTCGGCAAGATCGCAGAGGGCGCTGAGCGAGGCGCCATAACAAAGGTTGCTGGGGTGGTAGTTGGTTCGGAAAAATTGAGGGTCATAAGGCACCGTCCAGGCCTCGTCGGGGCCGAACACGCTGTTGTATTCCATGATGACCAGCACGGGGCTGACGACGCTGATTTCTTTCCAAACCCAATAATCGTTGCCGTCAATATCAATGTGCAGAAGGCCGATTTCGCCTTCAAACCCATTGGTTTTCAAAAGTTCGTTGATGTTTTCGGCGGTGACAAATGCAGCTTGTGCTGTGAGGTCGTGCTGCCAATAGATGCGGTCCTGGCGAATCTGTGCCACGTTTTTTTCAGCACCGTCGAGCACAAGTCCGCGCCAGTTGTTGTTCAAAAGCAAAAAGCGCGTGTTGGCTTCGCGGTAGTTTTCTACCCCAAATTCGACAAAGGTGTGTGGCTTTACATCGAGGTACTGGATCAAAAATTGTATGATGCCGTCGTCGCCCCATTGCGAAAAAACCTTAAATTCGGCGCGTTGAAGGTTTCCCAGAATAGCCGCCTGCTCACTAAAATGCATCTGGGCGAGCAGGCGGGCACTGAGTATTTTGCCTTCCTCCACTTCGCGGGGCAGGCGGGTAAAGGAGCGAAGCAAGCGGAAGATTTTTTGAAACATAAGCAAGTAAAGAATTCCAGAGGAGTCTCGGTCGCGTTCTAATTTTTCACAGGCAAGAACGAATATTCCTTGCCATAGCGGAGCATCTGTTTCACGAAATCAAGTTCGCGCTCCACCTTTACATCCATGATGTTGCCTTTGGCATCTTTTACGGCCACCAATTTTGGCTGCACGAAGCCGGAGTAAGCTTTGGTGGGCAACGCGGCGTAACGTCTTTTGACCTCAGCACCCGTGGCTTTGTCGGTTTTTACACCGTATGTCTCCACCAACGCCTCTGCGGACTTGTAATCGCCTTCAGATTTAATGCGCTGAATTTCAGCCAACAATTGACCAAAAAGCACACGCAATTTGGCGTAGTTGCGGATGTCGTAATAGGTTTCCCCGTTGCGCATCTTTTTGACGATCACGTTTTCAGCCTTTCCTTTTTCAAAAGCCCAGGCAGCCACGAGTTGACGGTTGCGCATGTGGTCTTCTTCGATGTCGGCGCCAGCGGGAAGGCGGCGTAGTTGCTGGAGCAGTCCGTTTCGGATATAGTTGTCAAACTCAGCTTTGTAGGCGTTGGCATCGGGCAAAAGACCCCATTCAACAAGTTTTGGATCGGGCATGTAGTAAAGTGCCACCAGGTCGGCACGCGCTTCTTCCAGCGTGCTGGAATAGTGTTTGAGCGTCACGTTAGGCTCTGGCACCCCTGGGTTCATTTGGCCGCTTGCGTGACCGATAACCTCATGGAGCGCGGTGTGCATTTTGCCACAAGCCTCGCCGTACTTTTTTGCGTATTTGATTTCTTGGGCATCGTGGGCGAATTCCTGAAGGGCTAGTGCGCCGCCAACTTGATTGTAGGCGTTTTCGATGTTGTTGAGGCTGATGGATTTGGAGCCAATCTCACGAATCCAGTTGGAGTTTGGCAAGTTCACGCCTATCGGCGTGTTCGGGGCACAGTCGCCGCCCTCCATCGCCACGTTGATAACACGGTATGAAACGCCCTTCACTTCCTTCTTTTTGTGTGCATCCGCGATGGTCGAGTTGTCTTCAAAATATTGAGCGTTCTTGCTCACGATGGCCATTTTTTGGGTGGCTTCCGGGTCGTTGTATTGTACCATTGCCTCAAAATCACCCTTGTAGCCCTTGGGGTCGTGATAAACTTCGATAAAGCCATTGATCACATCAATGGAGCTCTCGGTGTCTTTCACCCATTCGATATTGTACTCGTCAAAGGTTTTCAAATCGCCTGATTTGTAATAAGCCACCAGCAGCCCGAGCGCTTTTTTCTGCTGGGCATTTTCGGCAAATGGGATGGCCTTTTCGATATTTTCGGTGATTTTGTCAATGGCCTGGCCGTACATCCCTCCAGATTTCCACACGATTTCTTTCAGCATTCCCTCGTCTTTCACGAGCTTGGAATTGAGGCCAAACAGGGGCGGGTTTTTGCCTGCGGCTTTTATTTTATCCTGGTAAAACTTGTCTACCTCATCGGCGGTCACACCCTGGTAAAAGTTGACAGAAGAATTGAGGACAACGTCCGGGCCGTCCTTGCTGGTGCGTTTTGGCATCACCTTGGGGTCGAACATGACCGACACCAGTGTGTGTTGGATATCAGCAACGGGCATGGGCAGTGCAGCAGGGTCGCACGCCTGCAGGAGCGAACTGAAGTATGTTTTGGAAAAATCGGGCAGGATTTTCACCTCGTTGTAATGGTGGTGGATGCCATTGGAAAACCACACCCGCTTGGAATAAACTTCAAATGCCTTCCAGTCGGCGGTGGATTTGTCGCCCTTGTAGGTATTGTGAATGGCTTCGAGGGTTTTGCGGACCGCGAGGTTGTGCTTGCAATGCTGGTCGTAAATGATGTCGCGTCCGGCTAGAGCGGCTTCGCTGAGATAGTAAATGAAGGTTTTTTGCCGGATGGAGAGTTTGTCAAATCCGGGGAGATCGTACCACAGAATTTGCAGGTCCGCGAAAGTGTCGAGCAGCACCTTCTCCGCCATTGGCGCGGAATCGGGGCTGGGAATTGGCTTTTTTATGCTACACGCTGCGACAGATAAAAGAATTGAAATAAATAGAATGTGTGTGAATTTCATTGAATCAATGCATTAGAATGGGCGAAAAGTTTGAAGTGGCGCAGGTTTTTCCAAGGGTGCGCAAAATTACAACACCCTTAGCCTATCGCCCCCATGCCCTTCTGCCAATGCGCCCCCCTTTCACCCGATTTGTCGGAAAAGCATGGCGCCGATGCCATCAAGACAATTTCTTCAACAAATCCGGCAATTGCCTTAAAGCAGCCAACTCCCGGTATTTGGTGCGAGCCTCATCTGCGGGAATACCAAAATAGGCCTTGCCTCCATCCAAATCTTTGGACACGCCTGACTTTGCCGATACTAGCGCACCCTGCCCGATATGCAGTGCCTGCGCCACACCCACTTGTCCGTAAAGCACAACATTGTCTTCCACCACCGTTTTGCCACCGATGCCGACCTGCCCGGCAAAAAGGCAATTCTTGCCAATCACCGCACCGTGGCCGATATGGATTTGGCAGTCAAGTTTCGAGCCTTCCCCTATGATGGTGTCACCGCTCACGCCCTTGGCGATGGTGCAGCCGGCGCCGATGTCTACCTGGTTTTCAATGATTACACGTCCGCCACTGCGCCATTTTTTGAACGATTTGTCGGGCATTTTTTTAAAATAAAAAGCATCCGGGCCGATGATGGCGCCAGGGCCAATGATACAATTTTCGCCAATGAACGTGTATTCCCCGATGTAAGCGTTGGCCTGAATGTAGGAATTTGCCCCAATGCGCACATTGGCTGCGATGACCACGCCCGGCTCGATGATGGCCGTCGGGTGGATTTCAGCACGGCCGCTGATGGTCTCCTTCAATGGCTCGAAAGGACGGTGCTCGCGCACGAGGGCATCATATACCTCAAACGGGTTTTCGACAATGAGAATAGCCTTGCCCGGCGGACAATCGGCTGGGGCGTTGAGCAGGAGCACGGTGGCCTCGCTTTCGAGCGTTTTCTGAAAATATTTTTGCACATCGGAAAATGCCACATCGCCAGGACGGACTTTATGGATTTCGTTGATGCCGGTGGCGGAAAGGGTCTCATCCCCAATGATTTGAGCGTTGAAACGCAGGGCGAGTTCGAGAACGGGAACAGGTCTGGGAAAATCCATGCAATGATGTTAGGTATGCCAAAATTGAGGCGACATCTCTTTCTTCGTTGGAGGTGTCACCTCTATTTTGGATGAAAAAAAGAAGCAACTTTCAAGGGGCAAAATTCCAAAAAATTAGTGGGGAAACGAGCAGGGTAATTTTCCCAGTGCTTAGCCATACAACCAAACAAATAGAAACTCCTACTTTCACCCCCAAAACCACCTTGTTTATGAATATACCTTTGCAACTATCCTTCTTTTTCCTCTCCGTTTTCTGCTTGACCCAAACTACAGCCCAGGCCCAAAAGGCTTCCCAATCTCCTCCGGCGGAACTGCGCGGCGCATGGATTGCCACAGTGGCGAATATTGACTTCCCTTCTCAGCCTGGACTCACATCTGCTCAGATCAAAGTCGAATTCGACAGCATTCTGGACATATTGAAAGCCATGAACATGAACGCTGTGTTCGTACAGATACGGCCTGCTGGCGACGCCTTTTATAAATCACCCACCGTGCCGCTCAGCAAATTTCTCGTGGGCCAGCAGGGTTCCATGCTCGACGATTCGCTCTTCGACCCGCTCGAATACATGATCAAATCAGCGCATGACCGCCGCATGGAATTCCATGCCTGGCTCAACCCATACCGCGCAACTTTCGACCCCGACACCTCCGCGCTCGACCTATTGCACCCGTTGCGTTCTTTGCCTGATCGCCGCAAAGCCGAGTGGTTTTTCCGCTATGGCAATAAGTGGTATTTCAATCCGGCCAGCCCTTCCGTACGTCAATATCTAACCAATGTGGTGAAAGACATCGTGTTGCGCTACGATGTGGACGGCATCCATTTCGACGACTATTTTTATCCCTACAAAGAGAAGAACCTCAATCTTGACGACGCGCTCGACGATTACGACAACTTTGCTTCGGCCGACCACGACTTTACCGATATAGGTGATTGGCGGCGCAACAATATCAATGTGCTCATTGAAGGTGTGTCAAAAACCATCAAAAGATACAAACCTTACGTCAAGTTCGGCATCGGGCCTTTTGGCGTGTGGCGCAACAAAGAGCGCGACCCGGAACGCGGCTCCAACACCAGAGCGGGCGTGACCTGTTACGACGACCTATACGCTGACGTGTTGCTTTGGCTCGAAAAAGGATGGATTGATTATGTGGCGCCTCAAATCTACTGGAGCATCGGCTTCCCTGCTGCAGATTACGAGATTTTGGTGGATTGGTGGAGCAAACATTTGTACGGCAAACAGCTCTATGTGGGCCACGCAGCCTATAAAATCAACAACTCCGCCAACGATCCAAACTGGGAAAACGAGGAAGAAATAAGCAAGCAAATTGCCATCAACCGAGCCAACCCCAACGTAAGCGGCAGTGTGTTTTTCTCGGTAAAACCGCTCCTGCGCAACCCGCTCGGCGTACAAGACACCCTCATCAATTCGCTTTGGAGATACCCTGCGCTCGTGCCGCCCATGCCCTCGCTTTCCAAAGCTTCACCCGCCACGGCTACCGTCTGTCGGGTGAAGGGAACCCCCAGCACGATACAACTCACCTGGAATCTTTGCACACTTCTATCCGGCGATGAAATGCCTTTTTATTTCGCCCTCTACCGTTTCGATGGGGAGGGCGTCGGGAAGTTCGATAATCCGCGCAACTTGTTGGGATTCACCCCTTTTTACGCAGACAAATGGTATTTTGAAGACTACACGGCCATCGAAGGTGAATTCTATACCTATGTCGTGGTTGGCTTCAACCGCGCCAATGTTGGGGGCAATCCAAGTGACCCCTCCTTTGTGAAAAAGACAAAAAAGGGTGCGAAGAAGAAGCAAAAGTTTTGGGGGTATTTGCTATAAAAAAACCGCAAAATGTAAAACCGGAGAACAGGAAAATTTAAAATCGAGCAGAGAACCCAATCGGATTTAAGTGGGCTTCTGAATCTTGGTTTTAAATTTTCCTGTTCTCCTGTTTTACATTTTGCGGTTTTTTTATTTCCGCTTCGAGCTCCCGGGTACAGGATACTTGCTAGCGTAAGCTTTTGCCTTTGGAACCAGCGATTTCAATTTGGAGCTGCGTTTGGAGGGATCAGGGTGTGTGCTGAGGAACTCTGGCGGACGGCTACCCCCTGCTTTTGTCATCCGCGCCCAAAATGGAGCCGCCTCACTCGGATTGTAGCCAGCCATTGCCATCAGGTAAAGACCAATTTCATCGGCTTCTGATTCGTGCTTCCGGCTAAAGGGGAGCAACACCCCTAATTGTGTGCCTACGCCTGCAGCCTGCATGATCAAATTGCGGGTTTGTGCTGGTTTTTGTGCCATGGCAAGTCCGAGGTCGAGCGTGGTAAGTCCCAATTGCTGCACCAAACCTTGGCTTACGCGTTCGTTGCCGTGATTGGCTAAGGCGTGGGCGATTTCATGACCCATCACAACAGCCAACGCATCCTCGTTTTGGGTCACTTTCAAGATGCCGGTGTAGACAACTACTTTCCCTCCAGGCATACAAAAAGCGTTCACTGATGGGTCGTCCACCACATTGAACTCCCAGGCAAATTCCTTTAGGTCTTTTTGCAGTCCTTTAGATTTGTAATAAACTTCGGTGGCGGCTTTGATATCATTGCCGACACGCCGCACTAGATCGAGGTCTTTGCCCGAAGTCATGGGTTTGTTTTCACTGAGAAATTGGCGGTATTCCGCTATACTCATTTGATTGAGTTGTGCATTTGGAATCAGATTCAGGGATTTTCGCCCCGTAAAAATCGTTTTTTGACAAGCAAACACGATTGACAAAAGCGCGAGGATGAACAGACTTTTTTTCCACATAATATTTGAATTTTGTTTTTGTACTGGATCAACCATTTGACGCTGTTTTTGTTTCAGCCAAAAAATTTATAAAGCATGAAAAAACTCTTTTTCCTTACAGTCCTTCTCGCGGCGTTCACCGTCGCAAACGCTCAAATCAAAACCCCGGCACCCAGCCCAGGCTGCAAAATTAGCCAAGACGTAGGCCTCATCAAAGTGGACCTGGATTATTCCCGTCCCAGCGCCAAAGGTCGCAAGGTGTTTGGCGAACTCGTTCCCTTCGGCGAAATGTGGCGCACAGGAGCAAACGCCAGCACGAAAGTTACCGTTTCCGACGACACAAAAGTGGCCGGAATGCCCTTGCCAAAAGGAACTTACGCCCTCTACACTATTCCCGGCGAAAAAGAATGGACGGTCATTTTCTACAAGAACACCACTTTTGGCGGAGCGCCCAGCCCTAAGGATTTCAAAGAGGAAGATGTGCAGCTGCGCGTGGTAGTCTCTTCGCTCCCTGTGCGCGATTTGGTGGAGACTTTCACCTTGGACATCAACAACTTACGCAATAACGGCGCAGATCTTGTAATTAGTTGGGAATACACCAAAGTTGTCGTCCCGATCTCCACCGATACTGATGGCAAGGTGTTGAAAGCCATTGAAACGACGATGGCCGGCCCTGCAGCGAACGATTACAACGCTGCTGCACGCTACTATTTCGAAGAGAAAAAAGACATGGCTCAAGCACTGGTTTGGGTGGATAAAGCCCTCGAAAAGGGGGGCGAAAAATTCTGGATTCTTCGCCTAAAAGCGAACATCCTCGCCGAGTTGGGGCGCTACAAGGATGCAATCATGGTGGCTGAAAAAAGCACCGAGTTGGCTAGAAAAGATGACAATGAAGACTATCCCCGCATGAACGACAAGAGTATTGCGGAGTGGAGCAAGAAGAAATAGGCAGTAGCAGTTTTACCCGCCCCCGCCTGCCAAGTCTTGGCGGGCAGGGAAGTTTTAACGAAGGTGGGTGGCAGTTGCACAATGCCTGAAAACAGAAGTCATCCCTGATTTTTTCAAAAGCAGAATTAACCGCAAAATAGGAGAACCGGAGAACCAGAAAATATAAACCTGCGAAGAAATTGATCTCGAAAAAGGACGATTTTGGCCATCTTCGGATCATAATGCTTAGTTTTATATTTTCCTGTTCTTCGGTTTTGCGGTTTTTGCGGTTAATTTTTGTGCCTGCAAAATTCCAGTATGTTCCAGATACTCCGAACATTCCTCATGCTGCTATACCCCTGTCTTGCCACTGCTCAAGGCCCTTTGGACGGTTATCTGAAAGGAAAGGGAGTGCTTGACCTTGCGCCTTCGTTTTCGTTCAATGCTGCCGAGAAATTCGATGGTGCTGTCGGCCAGACTTACGATGAAGCCTACAAAGGCCAGATGTTCAGCTTGTTCGCTGAATACGGCCTGACTGAAAAATTTGATCTCGTGGCAACCGCTGCCGCAGTTTTTACCCCGCTTCAAAGCGGACTGCAAGACGGCGGGCTTTTTGTGAAATATCGCCCTATCTACGCTCCGCTTGGAAAAGCAGGGAAATTTGGAGTTCTTTTTGGAACAGGCGCGGTATTTCCGCTCAGCAACTATAAGCCGACCGCTACGGGCGCATTGGGACAAAAAGCCATCACGGTGCCTGCCAGAATCATCCTACAATGGGAAAGCCCGCTTGGCCTTTTCCTCAATGTCACAGGCGGTTATAATTTTCGACTTGATGCATTGAAAGATGCCGACATAGCATTTATCCGACAACAAAGGCCGGATTACGAACCTCTTGATCCGCAAAATTTTACAAGCTTTTTAATAAAATTAGGATTTCCTGCCCGACACTTTTACCTCGACGGCTGGGCAGAATGGCAGCACACCAAGGGGGGGGCAGATTATGTGCAGAATGTGCCGGATTTGCCGCAGGCCTATGGCGTGTCGTATACACAAATTGGTGGCACAGCGTATTATTCCGACAACGGACGAACAGGGTTTTATCTCAGCGGGGGATACATACTTAATGGGCGAAATACCAGTAGGATTCAACGAATTACGTTTGGGGTAGTGTTGAAGTTTGGGAATTAAGATATTAGGATATTCATATTATCCCCAATATCCAAATATCTCAATTTCCAAATATCCTATTTCGGCACCCGGATCTGATACGTTTTCCCCTCCTTGTTGGTGAGTTTGCTGTCAATCAGCCAGGGGTTGTAAAGTTTGAGCATTCGATAGTTGGTACCATGCTCGTGGGCAAAATCACCCCAATTTGCCACCGCCCCTTTCACTTGCACCGTTTTGAATTCTGTGAGCGCTGGGTAGAGGTGTTCTTTTTCTACCGAATACTCGTACTCTTCGGGGTTTTCCATCACCTCTTTGATGGCCACAATGCGGAAGGGATAACGCATGGTTTCATCGGCAGCGAGGTTGAGTTCAAAAAAAGATTTGGCGCGTTGTTTTGCCATTTCTTCGAGGATACGCCCCGGCCCGCCATTGTAGGCGGCAGCGGCCAAGGTCCAGGAGCCCAGCCGTTCTTTTTCCTTTTTCATGTATTTGCAAGCCGCACGAGTAGCTTTTTCGAGGTGGTAACGTTCATCCACTTCTGTGTTCACTTCGAGGCCATAGCCTCCCGCCGCGTCTTTCATGAATTGCCACACGCCGCGTGCCCCGGCAGGCGAAATGGCATTGGAAAGTGCGCTCTCGGCTACAGCTAGGTATTTCAAATCGTTTGGTGCGCCTTCCTCTTTGATTATTGGCTCAATAATGGGGAATATGGCATTGGCGCGTTTGACGGCCAAAATTGTCTGGGAATGGAAATAGACATTTCGCAGCAGTTCGGCATCGAGTCGTTGGCGCACGTCCCAGTTGTCCATCGGGAATTTTTCCCCACAAAAATCAAAATCCTTGTCGAGGTTAACGGAGCGTACGCGCTGATCTGTTTTGTCGTCCTCGTTTTTGAAGGAAGAAACACATAGCCCCAGGAAACCCATGGCGAAAAAAACATTGACGATCAGGAGGATACGAGTGCTGGAAGGAATATTCATGAGCAGTATTTTATGGTGAACGCGAAACCGGAGGCGTATATTTCAGCAGAATAACTTTACAAACGTACGCCTTCTCCAAACAAAAAAGGCACCCGTTTTCTCGACGGGTGCCTTTTCGCATTTCCAACAGACTCCATTATTTGACCTCTTCCGATTTTTTCCCCGCTGCTTTGATCAAAAAAAACAAAGCCGTTCCAATGATAACAAAATTCAGCACCGAATTGATAAAGTTACCGACCATGATGCCTCCTTCGATCTTGGCAACACCATCCACGATCACTTCTTTTCCTCCAATAACAATGGATGAATAGTCTTGTTCGCCCACGATCAAGCCAAGGATGGGCATAATTACATCGGCAACCAATGAGTCAATGATTTTCTGGAAGGCACCTGCAATGACAACGGCCACAGCAAGTGCCAATACATCGCCACGAAAAAGAAAGGCTTTAAGTTCGCTAATCATAATCGTTTGTTTTGTTAAAAAATGGGTGAGCGTATAAGATTTTGTAGTGGTGAAAAGAGAAACACTCCTTCTTCAGCATACTTTTTAGAAGAAAAGTCAATGCTTTAGCACTTTTCTACAAAATCCCGCTCCATCCTTCCCTTCCATTTTGAGCAAATAAACGCCTGCCGCCAGCTCCGTTCCATCCAGTTCGAAACCTTGTTCGCCAACCGGAAATTCTCCCGCAAAAATCGTTTTCAATTTTTTCCCGGAAAGGTCGAACAGTTCCACGCGGGCATTTTGTTTTTCGGAAACAACAAAAGAAATCTGTGTCCGATTGTCAAACGGATTGGGTGCAACGCGCACATTTTCAATCGTTTGGGGTGAATTGGTGCCGGAAACAAAGGGCATTGTTGCCCGATACATGGAACGCCCGTAAGTGGCCGCTGCAATCGTCCGAGAAGGCGCATGGGTGGTCAGGTCGGTCACCGGAACCCTGGGCAAACCCTCATTGGCAGGCTGCCAACTTTCGCCGCCGTTTATCGTAAAAAAGACCCCGGCATCGGTTGCTATGTACCAAACATTGAACGGGTCGGCAGGGTCGAGCACGAGGTCGTTTACAGGCAGGTCAGGGAGGTTTCCGCTCACGTTTTGCCAGGTTTGACCTTTGTTGGTGGTTTGGTAAATGTGCGCGATGTCGTCGAAATGACGGTAGCCGGAAAGGCAAACCAGCGCATAGTTTTCGTCGGGCAGTTGAGCAATCACCCGCGTGACCCATCTTTTGGGCAGATTGGCGGAGACCTTTGTCCAGTTTACGCCGCTGTTGGACGTGACCCACACGTTGCCATCGTCCGTACCGACCCACAACAAATTGGCATTGAGAGAAGAAGCGTCAATGGTCGTAATGGAGCCATACCGAACACCGTTTTGCCCGGTTGGGCCATTGCTCAGGTCGTCGCTGATGGCAGTCCAATTGAGTCCGCCATTATTGGATTTGAATAGCCTGTCTGCCCCGATGTACATCACATTGGGGTTGTTTGGGTCAAAAATGTATGGTGTGTTCCAGTTGTAACGATTGCTCGAAGGGGCGCTCGCTCCATTGCTTCCCGAAAAGCCACCATATTGAGACTCAACGTAGTAGATATTGTTGTTCTGCGGATTGACAAGTGTTACAAAGCCGTCGCCACCGCCTATATGGTCCCAATCATCGAGGCCACCTGTGAGTGTGCGCCAAGTGCCGTTGTCCTGTGCGCCACCGTAAAAATTGGTGTTGTTCTGATAATCAATTTCAGCGGTGTAAAACTGCGTGATCGGGAATGGACGATGTTGCCAATTTGCGCCCGCATTGTTGGAAAGGTAGATGCCGCCATCATTGCCGACTACCTGAAAATCAGGGTTAGCGGGATGGATGTACAGTGCATGGTAATCGGCATGGAGGTAGGGAGAAACGCCCGTCCATGATTGCCCGCCGTCAGTGCTTTTTGCCCAGTCCAGACCCATGGTGAACACCTCATCTGGGTCGTTTGGGTGTACCCTGATTTGGCCAAACCACCAACCAAAACCAGGATACTCTGGATCGCCACCGCTGAGTAGCGACCATGTATTCCCGTCGTTCGTACTTTTGTAAACACCTTTGAAATAACCTATTTCATCCGCGTAAATCGCGTACAAAGTACTTGGTTCTGAAGGACTTATGGCAATTCCAATACGTCCAAGATTACTGGCGGGCAAACCCGCGTCAAGTTTTGTCCAGTTGTCGCCACCATCCGTACTGCGCCAAATGCCACAACCCGGGCCGCCGTATACTCGTTTGTTGGGCTGACGGGTACGCTGCCATGTGACAGCAAAAACGGTATCGGGATTGTTAGGGTGAATTGCAAGGTCAATTCCTCCAGTAGAATCGTTGACGAAGAGCGTCTTTTCCCAACTCGTGCCGCCGTCCTCGCTGCGGAAAATGCCGCGCTCGGAATTGTTGTCAAAAAGATGCCCCATGGCAGCAACGAAAATCCGATTGGGATTTTTAGGGTCCACTTCGATGCGCCCGATACTGCCCGAGGCTTCCAGCCCAAGTGAGGCCCATGATGCGCCACCGTCGCTGCTTTTGAATATCCCTCTCCCATCGTATGTAACAGAACCTCCTCCACCATTCGGCTCCCCGGTGCCGACGTAGATTGTGTTTTTGTCAGAGGGGTCAAGCGCAATATCGCCAATGCTCAAGCTGGGTAGGTCATCAGTAATCGGAATCCAATTTCCCCCTGCATCTGAGGACTTCCAGACACCGCCGGAGGCCGAGGCGGCATAAATCGTCTGTAAATCAGTGTGATGCATGACCACATCGGTGATGCGACCGCTTACATAGGTTGGGCCGGCGAGATACCAAACCAAGCCATTGCCTCGATCCTGCGTTGCGTTTTGAACTTGCTCCAAGGCTTTGTAAAATGCACCAGAAGGCACCGTACCGTAGGGGAAAGCGCGTTGTGCCCAAAGATAATCAGAGGGTTCGGGTGATTTGTGTTTTGGTGATTGGTGATTGGCAGATTGTTTACCCGCCGAAGCCTTAGCGAAGGAGGGGTAATTGGTGGATATTAAAGCAAATAAGCAACAGACGGTTAAAGTGAGCCCTGAGGCGGCAAGTAGGATTTTATTCATGGAATGTAGATTTAAGTACTCCGGCGGTATTAGTTTAGATTTCGAATTTGGGCTTTTGCCCTGATACTGCCCTGTTTTTTCGTTAAATAATATTACTATTCGCCTCAAAAACAGGTTGTCTCAGGGCAAAAGCCCGGCGTTCAATTCTCTAAACTAATACCGCCGGAGTACTTAGTAATGGCTAAAGTACGCTTACACGGATATATTCAAACCTAAACCCTTCAGATTGTCGGTTTTGGCAAAAACAAGCAACACATTGGTTAGCGCCATTGCGGAAAAGCCGATTCCACCACTCGCCAATCCTCCTCCGTATCCACATCTGAAAGCAGGGGCAGAAGTGTTAAAGTCTTCCCGGCTGCAAGGATTTTCTCGATTGTTTTTTCCCGAACTGTCTCCGTGCTCCACTCGATATTTTGAAAAACAGAAGGTTCCAAAGTCTTCATTCCCAGAAGATAATACCCACCGTCTGGCACTGGCCCCAGCACAAAATCTACTGAGTCGAGCAGGTCGAAAGCTTGTTGCAGCAGCTCCTCCGTCAGTTCTGGGCAATCGCTCCCGATGATGACTGCCTTTTGAGCGCCGGATTCAAAAGCCAATTGAAAAGCGGATTCCATGCGCTGACCCAAATCACCTGGGCGTTGGATTTTTTTCTGAAATGAGACAGCGGGCCATTCGTCTTGCTCATCCACATAACCGCTGTAAAACAGGCATCGTTCAGTCTTGCATCCAAGGGCAGTCAAGCGTGTCTTCTCTAAAAGCAATTGGTAAATACGCAAAGCCTCCACATCGCCGAGGGTACGCGCAAGCCGGGTTTTTACTTTGCCCAACTGCGGATTTCGGATAAAGATGAGAAGGGTGTTTTTCATGCACCTTTCTTCGCTTTACGATTGATCGGCAATTTCACCGTAAAGGTTGCGCCTTTGCCGGGTTCCGACTTTTTGACAAAAATGCGCCCTCCGTGATATTCCACCATAATGCGCCGAGCGAGTGAAAGGCCAAGGCCCCAACCGCGGGTTTTGGTAGAATAGCCCGGCTTGAACACCATGTTGTGTTTGCTTGATGGGATTCCCTTGCCCGTATCGCTGACATCTATACAAGCCCAACGGCTTTCCAGGTAAACCTGGGCTGTGATTTTTCCTTCCCCGCTTTCCATTGCGTCAATGGCGTTTCGAAGCAAATTTTCGATGACCCAGTCAAAAAGTGGTGGGTTCAGGAATACTATGAGCGGCTCTTGTGTTTCGGGCTGCGGAAAATCAAAAACAGTTTTGCGGGGCGAGCGGCGCTGCATGTACACACGACAAATTTCCAGTTGTTTGTATAAGTTGACAGCGCTGAGCTCGGGTGTTGCACCTATTTTGGAAAAGCGATCCGCTACTAGTTCAAGCCGGGTCACATCGTTGCGAAGTTCGACCAGCATTTCTTGGTTGTCGGGTCGGTCTTCATTTACTGCCTTCAGGGTTTCAATCCAGCCCAGTATCGCTGTAATAGGGGTGCCAAGTTGGTGGGCTGTCTCCTTCGCCATGCCAAGCCACACCTTGTTTTGCTCCACTCGCCTCGATGCGCTAAACCCCGCATAACCAAACGCGACAAAGACCGCAATGAGAAACAACTGAACATAGGGATACCACTCCAGGAGCCTCATCAGGTGTGATTTTCCGTACATTACGATTTGAAGGTCGTCACCCACCAGTACATGAATCGTATCGGCACGTTCGGCCAACATGCCCTGGTATACCCGCTGTAACGCTTCTGTGGAGATGCTATCGTTTTCGTCTTCGCCTACGTTGGTGTAGCCATCAATGCCGCCACGTTCGTTGAGCAAGAGGATCGGAACAGTGGTATTGCCCTGCACCACCTTGAGTTGGAAACTGATATCACAATAGAATGATTGGTAAGGGTCGCCGCCCGAGCTTGCAAGTGTTCGTTGGGCTTCAAGGTATTGTTCTACCTGCTGTTTTTCGCGTTCGGCAAGTTGGTCGCCCAGAAAACGGGTATAGACGAGCGAGAGGATGACGATCAACGTTCCCCCAGCGGCCAAGTACCATTTCCAATAAGATTTGCGGGTATAAATGTCCATTTTGCTGCGAAAAGGTAGCGCGATTTTGAATTTTCAATGGCAAAAACGCAACAAAGCATCTTTTAGCATTTCCCTATAAAACACAGCCCGGCAGGTTTGAAAACCTGCCGGGCTGTATATGTTAGCAATGGTCTCACTTTGAGTGGGTCCATTGCTTTTATTTCAAGGTAAAGTTAAACGTAATGGTACCACATTGCTGATCAGCAGTGGAGGATGCAAAGCGATAGCCACGGGCGGCTTGCAAGGCCTTGCTTTTCAGCTCGCTATCGCTGGTGGTAGAGCCTCGTTGGGTGTAATCTGCACTCGTGACGGTACCGCTGCTGTTTACACACACCTCGATGACGACCTTGCCACTTTTCTGAGAGGTGTCATTGATGCGGCCGCGTGTCACTACAGCCCGGCCACCCAATCCGCCACCGATTGACGCTCCCGTTCCTGTGCCATCACCGCCGCCGGTGCCGCCGCCGGTGCCGCTGCTTCTACCAAAGGGGTTGTCGCCTGTGCCGCCATTGACGCCTCCGTTGCCGGGTTTGCCGCCGCCGCCAGCACCCTGGCCGTTGCTGTTTTTCTTGCCAAATGCGCTGCCTGCATTGTTTTTTACTTTGTCACGTTGTTCTTGCTCAGCCTTTTTGGCGGCTTCTGCTGCCTGGCGCTGGCGATTAGCTGCATCTTGGCGAGCACGTTCTTGGCGGTCAACTTCTTCACGTTGTTTGCGCTCCTGTTCTTTTTGTTGCCGGATGGCCGCCACCTCTGGGTCGGTGGTAGTCGGAGTGGGAGGCGGTGGTGTTGACTGTGATTTTGTAGGCGTGGGTGCAGGATCGGGTGTAGAAGTAGCGGGCTTAGGCTTTACGGCCTCCTCTTCACCAAGAGGGGTATAGTCGTCATTCATCCCTTTGTCAGGATCGCCAGCAGCAGCATTGTCGCCGCCGCCGCCGCCAAAATCGAGCACGATGGCTGTAGGTTCGATGACAGGAACAGAGGATGAAAACGTATAAAAAATCAATGCCAGCAAAAGCGCGGCATGGAAAAGCAGGCTGCCAATGGCTGCTTTGGTGCGATTTTCTTCCTGATTTGCTTGATTAATAATGGCTTTCATATCAAATTACCGTTTTGGGAATGGATGTTTGGGGCAGAAGGATTACACACAATTTTTTTCAAAATGATTCCTGCGAAATGAAATTCACCTCCCAATCATTTCCCTGGCATTGCTTTTGGGTCGGTGGCAAGGATGGTTTTCAGCTGCATACGGTTTGCAACATCCAGCACGCTTACTACATGTTCGATGGCCGTTCCTTTCTCGACCACAACGGTGATTGTGGTTGATTTTATATCCTTGCCCATGGATTTGATTTTAGCTTTTAGTCCATTTTCCAGCGCCGCTTCGGCAATCGGTGTTGCATCCAGGTAAAATTTGCCAGCCGCTGTGATAGAAACGGCGAGTGCCGGGGAAGCCATAGATGTGCTGGTACTCGAAGGCAAAGTAAGATTGAGGGCGTTTGGGGTCACGAACTTGGAGGTGAGCATAAAGAACATCAGCAGCAGAAAGATTACGTCAATCATGGCTGCAAGGCTGAATTCCGGCTCTACTCTTTGGCGACGTTTGAGTCCCATATTTTTTATGAAGTGATGAAGTGAGAGAGTGATAGATTGATGGAGTGATAGAGTGATGGATCGTGTATAAATCACTTCATCACTCCATAATCAACGAGACGGTTCTTGCAGCAGATCCATGAACTGCACGGCGGTGTACTCCATCTTGAAAATAACCTTGTCGAGGTTGGTAACCAGGAGGTTGAAGCCCGCCATAGCAATGATAGACACAAACAGACCTCCAGCAGTAGCCGTGAGGGCGTGGTAGATACCATTGGACAATACCTGCGGCGTAATATTGGTTGCCGAGGCCATGTCTTGGAAAGATATGATAAGACCGATAACGGTACCCAAAAGGCCGATCATAGGCGCGAGGCCAGAAATAGAGGCCAGGGTTGAAAGGTTCTTTTCAAGCTTGAGCAGTTCGAGGTTGCCCACGTTCTCGATGGATTTGTTGATGTCGTCCAAAGGCTTGCCAATACGGTCGAGGCCCTTTTCCACCATCCGCGCCATAGGCGCATCCACGCTCTGGCAGAGGGCTTTGGCAGCTTGGAGGTTGCCGCTTTCCACGCTCGCACGGATGGAGTTCATGAAATTGTGGTCAACTTGTCCGGCGCGGGTGAGGGTAAAGTAGCGTTCAATAATGATGTAAACGGCCACAATGGAAAGGAAGAAAAGAATCCCCATCACAATGAGGCCAGAAGTGCTGCTCGAGAAAATAATGTCAATAAGGCTTTTCGATTCGGTTGGGGTGGTTGCTACCTCTTTCGTGCTGAGCTGCAGGAAGAAAAAAGAGGTAAGAAATGCGTTGATTGTCATAGACGTTCGGTGCTGTTAGTTTGGTGAAACCGGTTGCTTTCGTTTTAGGTGATTGCGAACGCCAAAAGTAGAGTGTTTTGTATCTGTCTGAGAAATTTCCTTAACATTTTTGCCCCTCATAGGCTTTTTGCAACACTGGCGACAATCAGAAACAGTCCCAAATGGCAATTTTTCATCATTCACAGCCCTGTTTTCGGCGGGCATCAATGATATATTGAATTTTCCAGCCGCCGGCAGTATTTACCAATTGGAAAGAATTTGTACCGCAATGTGAGCGTTTGTCATTGATATAAAAGGTGTAGGGGGTCCACACGCTGGCAAGCGATTTCTCGACGTGGATGGCTTCGAACTTGATACGCTCTTGGTAATTGTCGGTGTTGGGCGATCCTACCATCGCCAAAAAATCTGCGAATTCTTCTGTGTACACCTGCATTTTACCTTCCTTGTCCGTGGTGAAGGTTTGGAGCAACATGGTGGCGGTGCAGCTGCTTTTAAGGAGTGTGGTGTCGCCCTTTTCTATGCCTTCAAAAAATCGGTTGACAACGGTTTTTATGGCCTTTTCAGGGTTTTCAACCTTTTGTTTTTGGGCAACAGAATTTGGGGTGAATACCAAAAACGCGAAAAACAGAAGGGAAAATTGAATATGTTTCATATTTGAAAAGAATTTTGCCAAAAGTCGAACGTAACATACGCTTGCTCGGCCAAAATAGCCCGAATGTCTTTTTGAACCTCTGTTTGACCATTTCGCTACCTTTGCCGCCGTTATGAAATCTTCTTTTGAACAGCTTATACAATCTGACACCCCTGTGCTGATTGATTTTTGGGCCACTTGGTGCGGCCCTTGCCGGGCAATGGCGCCAGTGCTCAAGGAACTGAAAACCGATCTTGGCGACCGAGTGCGCATCATCAAGATTGACGTGGATCAAAACACCGATCTCGCCGTGCAAATGAAAGTAATGGGCGTGCCCACCTTCATGATATACAAAAACGGCGAACGCCTTTGGCACGACGCCGGCACATTCACCAAAGAAGCCCTGAAAAAAAAGATCGAAGATGCTGAAAACCAATAGGATTTACTGCGGGGTAGTAGAACCCACACAAGGATGGCTTGCCAATTTGCTTCTTATACCCTGCATATTTGCCCTTTGTCTTATCGCCTGCGGGAATGTCGAAACAAGCACATCGTCTGCTCAAATGCAGGTTTCGCCTGACCGATTTGCGGCCGATTCTCTGCCAATACCTGCACCAGTGAACAAGGAATATTTGTTGGGAAAATTCAAGCCTGCCGAGCATCCTGATTTCGTGCCTGTTGGCAAACCATACGCCGATAAACCTGGCATGATGTTGCGAAAAGAGGCATTTGAAGCCTTCAAAAAAATGTGGGAAAGTGCCCAAAAAGCAGGTATTTCGCTCAAAATAATTTCCTCCACACGCACTTTTGACCAGCAAAAAAACATTTGGGAAGGCAAATGGAGCCGTTTTGCCCAAGAAACCCCTGCGCCTAAAAAGCGCGCCCTGAAAATTTTGGAGTTTTCTTCCATGCCGGGTTCTTCCCGCCACCACTGGGGAACCGATATAGACCTGAATGATCTTAACAATGCCGCTTTTGAGTCGGGTGGCAAGCACGAAAAAGTGTACGAATGGCTCACTGCCCACGCCCATGAGTTTGGCTTTTGTCAGCCTTATACATCAGGAAGGCTGCATGGTTACCACGAAGAAAAGTGGCATTGGAGTTATACGCCGCTGAGCAAGCCCTTTTTGGCGCAATACAAAACGAGCGTCACAGATGCTGATATCCAAGGGTTTCAGGGATCAAACTTGGCGGGAGAAATTGGTGCGGTGCAGCATTATGTGCTGGGTATAAATCAGGATTGCACCGAGTAAGCTGATTTACGATTTTGGATTTTGGATTTACGATTAATACGATCCGAAAAAGGCACGAATCGCCTCTTTTTCGGATCGTATTAATCGTAAATCCAAAATCGTAAATCGTAAATCGTAAATCGTAAATCGTAATTAGCCTACTTCTACAGAATTCCTTGGCGTTTCGTACAGCCGGACGTGCAAATCAAATTTTTCGGGCAATTGTTCCCGCAGGATACGCCAAATGACGAGGCAAATATTTTCCGCAGATGGAATCAGATTGCGGAACTCCTCGGTATCAAGATTTAGGTTTTTGTGGTCAAAACGCGCTTCGATCTCGTTTTTGATCAGCTGCGCAAGCCAGGCCAAATCTACCACCATGCCTGTATCGGGGTCAATTTCACCCGTTACCCGTACTTCCATTTCATAGTTATGTCCATGAAAATTGGGATTATTGCACAGTCCGAACACTTCGCGGTTTTTCTCGTCAGTCCAGGCAGGATTGTGCAAACGGTGGGCAGCGTTGAAATGAGCACGGCGCGTGACGGATACTTTCATGGTAGAAATGGTAGAAATGTGAGCAGCTGAGGATTTATTGAGCAAACATACCTGAATCCCCGATTGTTCTAATCTGAAAAGCAGGCAACGACTTTCCCTTCGATTACGTCCCAGCCTCGGCGATACCTTACCTACCGATTTGAAGTATTTTTTGTCATCCCGGAAACATCTGTCTATTGCACGGAGCACTTCCCGAAAGTGTGGTACTTTCGGGAAGTTGGCACTTCTTATGCTCCTTCCGTTCCTCGCAGCAGCCCAATATTCCAACCTACGCGAGCGGGTACTGGACGCGCAGGTTCCGATGCAAATGCTTGATTCTTTGACAGTGGTAGTACCCTTGGTTTTTGTTTCGGATGTTTTTTCGGGGCAAAAACTCGACGCGCGTTTTTTTTCTTTGGAGAATAATTGGCTTCACACCGACACCGCCGCGCTGCACTTGGCCTTCCCCGAATGTTCCAAAATCTTGGTACGCTATCGGGTACTGCCCTTCAATCTTGGCGCTAAAATCAGTCGGCTCGATACCATCGCCATCCGCCGCCGCGTAAACGCTGATGCCATCGAATTTGATTACGAACCTTATCAGCCTACAAAGCAGCTTTGGGAACAAAGCGGGCTTTCATCGTCCGGTGCCTACACACGCGGGCTTTCATTCGGCAACAGCCAAAACCTCGTTTTCAACTCCAGCCTCAACCTCCAACTCAACGGAAAACTCGGCAATGATCTCGAACTGACCGCTGCGCTTTCCGACAATACCATTCCACTTCAACCCGACGGTACCACTCGCCAGCTCCAGGAATTCGACCGTATTTTTATCCAGTTGAAACGAAAAAACGCGACACTCACGGCGGGAGATTTTGATCTCACCCCTCCCGAGGGTTATTTCTCCAATTATTTCAAAAGGCTGCAAGGAGCAATGGTAACAGTTGAAGGCCTGAAGTTGAACGTTCGACCCTCCTTCGGCAAGCCTCCAAAGGGTAAAAATTTCAAACCCAAAAACCAATCTTCACCCAATATCCCAATATCCCTCCGCGCAGCCGCAGCCATATCCAGGGGCAAATTCGCCCGCCAAACCATACAAGGCCAGGAAGGAAACCAAGGGCCTTACCGTTTGCAGGGTGCTGATGGAGAACGTTTTATCATTGTGCTGGCTGGCACGGAAAAGGTTTTTGCCGACGGCCAATTGCTGCGCCGAGGACAAGAAGACGATTACACGGTGGACTACAATTTGGGCGAACTGACGTTCACGCCACGGCGGCTCATCACGAAAGACATCCGTATAATTGTCGAATTTGAATACGCCGTGCAGGCCTACCTGCGCTCCACCGTGGCAGCCAATGCCAGTTGGCAAATGCCCCGTGCCAAAGTCTTTTTCAACCTCTACTCCGAACAAGATAGTCGCAACAATGGTGGTGCGCAGGAACTCTCCCCTACGGAGCGCAACCGCCTCGCTCAAGTCGGCGATGACTTGCAAAATGCATACGCTCCAGGCATTGATACTTTAGACGCTTTTGACCCGGCGCGGGTGCTGTACAGCTTGACAGACACGGTGTTGTGCGGTCAGCCAAGACAAATTTTGAATTACAGCACAAACCCCGATTCGGCCCGCTATGCCGCTCGCTTCACGGAAGTTCCTGTGGGGCAGGGCAATTATGTGCTGGCAAATACGGCTGCCAATGGGCGCGTGTTTCGCTGGAGTCCGCCCGATCCCAACACTTGCCAGCCAACAGGCAATTTCGAACCCATCGTGCGCCTTGTCGCTCCAGAAACACGGCAATTATATGCCTTGGGCGGTGATTTTCAGCCCTTTAAAAATTCCAAACTTCAAGCAGAAATAGCACTCAGCAGCCGCGATCTCAATCGTTTTTCGCCGTTGGGAAATGCTGACAATGTAGGGGCAGCGGCTTTGGTCGGTTGGCGGCAGGGGTTTGGGTTTGGGAAGCGCGATCTCGGTAGCACGGCCTTTAGGCCGTCGGGAGTTGCGCCGTTTACGGCGCAGGATTCAAGCAATTTGCGGGGCGTAAACGCCCCCTTTCCCGACGGCCTAAAGGCCATGCCACCAAGGTCATTTCGAGGCGCCTTCTTCGCCAACTACGAATTTGCTGCCCGTGATTTTCGTCCGCTAAATCCTTATCGCCCGGCGGAATTTATACGAGACTGGAATATTGGAATCAGCCAGGACACCACTGCGGAGCATTTGGCAAAAGCGGGTATTTCGTTGGAAAAGAACAAGTTGGGTGGGCTGCGTTACGAGTTTGGTGCATTTAGGCGAGAAGGTTTTTATGACGGAACGCGGCATTCGGGTGGCTGGCGTATACAGCGCAAAGGCTGGGACTTGTCTAGCGAAGCCAACCTTTTGCAAACCGATGGACAAACCGAACGCACCCGTTTTTCGCGTCCCAAAGCCGATTTTTCCAAGACATTTTTTGTAAAAAAAGACAGTGCCTCGCAGCGTGCATTGCTCAAAATAGGCCTTTACGGAGAACGCGAAAAAAACGCTCGCCGCGCCGCGCTGGCAGACACGCTTTCTGGGGTGAGCTTCTGGTATGATTTGCTTCGTGTTTATTTCCAAACGCCTGAAAATCAAGGTGCCTGGCAGTTTGGCGGGCATCTTTCACAACGCAACGATTATGCTCCTTCAGGCAATGTGTTCCAACAAAACACCGAAGCGCGGGAGCTCAATTTGAATGGTACCTGGAATAACGCAGCCCGTGGAAGGCACCAATCACCGATAAACCAGTCCACCAATCTACCAATCACCAATCTACCAATCACCAGTCCCCCATCCACCAATCACCAATTAACTTGGGTTCTCACCCTCCGCCGTCTCCGCATCCTCGCGCCCGAACTGACCAAGGAGGATGCTCAAAACACCTACCTCGGCAGAGCAGACTACAGTCTTTCTGCCTGGAAAAACGCACTGGGTCTCACCACTGGCTACGAACTAGGCTCTGGCCAAAGCCCGCGCATCGAGTTCAATTATTTTGCAGTAAACCCCGGACAAGGTAATTTCACTTGGGTCGACCGCAACCAGGACAGCATTTTGCAGGTGGACGAGATGGAAATCGCGGTGTTCCAGGATCAGGCGAACTATGTGCGCTTAGCGGTGACTACTCCCGATTATGTACGCACCAACAACGTGGCGCTCAACCAGACCCTGCGGCTCGAGCCGCGTTTGCTCTGGCCCACGGCGAAACGTGGCTGGCGGAAGCGGTTAGGCCGACTCTCGACGCAAAGTACCCTTCAAATCAACCGACGGACTTTTTCCGGAGCAAGTGGGGTGAGGGCCTGGGATCCGTTTCAATCAAGCGTGGCGGATACAGCACTGTCCACCCTGAGTTCGACGGTACGGAACATTTTATTTGTCAACCGCGCCCAGCCAGCATGGGACGCCTCTATTTCAACGGGCGATAACCGCAGCCAATTGGCACTTACTACGGGCTTCGAGCAACGCCGCGCGAAGGACTACGCATTGCATCTCCGCGCCAACCTCAGTCGCCGATGGAGCGCAGAGGCAGATTTCGCAAACTCGCTTAAAAGCAGTGAAAATCAGGCGTTTGTCTCAAGAAACTATAATCTTGAATCTTGGGAACTTGGCCCCAAAATGACCTGGCTCCCGATCCGTGGCTTCCGCATCGTGGCAAACATGAAATGGGAAACCAGTCGCAATACGCTCCCTGCTGCCGAACGCGCCGATCAAACAAACTGGACCGCAGAGTTGACCTGGAATCCGAGCTCGAAAGCTAATGCGCAGGGTTTTAAAGCCGCAACTTCTTTGCGATTGAAAGGCACTTTTGCTGATGTGCGCTACACGGGAGCGCCCAATTCTGCGGTGGCGTTTGCGATGTTGGAGGGTTTGCAAAATGGCAAGAACTTTCTTTGGAACCTGACGCTGGACCGCCAACTTTCAAAATCAATGCAGCTTAGTCTTAATTATGAGGGAAGAAAGACGGGGGAGAATAGGGTGGTGCATGTAGGGCGGGCACAAGTGCGGGCGGTGTTTTAGGGGGGACCGCCAGTCACCCTACGCAGCGCGCAATATCTTTTCCATCTTAAGATCTTTCGCCAATTCATCCACTAACTTTTCTAAATATTTAACTTGCTGTGTCGGCCTTTCTTCTCCACTTTTGTTAAATACATAGAATAGACCGAGGCGAAGGTCATTTTTGCAATACGCTGATTGTGTGCGTTGGAATTATTCATACTTCCTATCATTATAAGGCGGATTCGAGTTGCAGAAGTGTGCTTGCTCCAATTATTTTGGTGGCGGGTTTAGGGAGTAAGACAGGGTTGGTGGGATAAAAGAGAGGATAACCGGATTACTTTTGAGTCGCAGTCTGTGAAATAATTCGCCCCGCGAGTTACGCACGCCTCTGAACCTGTACAAGCCCTCCGCTCACTGGCCACAGGACAACCCTCGATGCTCCTCCGCTGGGTGCTCCACAGCGCAAAAAGCCCCTTTAATGGCCTCAATGAGCGCAGCTACAGACACACTGCTATTTCCCCCCCCAACCGCGCATTATTCAACACCAGTTCAATATTGGTTTGCAAACTCTTTCCGCCCGTCAAATTTTCAATTTTGGTCAACAAAAACGGCGTAATCGCTTTGCCACGAATACCTTGCCGCTCCGCTTCAGCCACCGCTTCGGCGATGGTTTTTTCCATCAAATCGGCATCTAATTGGTATGCTTCTGGCACCGGGTTAGCGATGAGCACCCCGCCGCGTGGGTCTATTTCCCATTTGGTTTTTAAGAGACGGGCAATTTCCGCAGCCGAATCCAATCGGAAATCAACTCCAAAATCGCTGCGTCTCGTGTAAAACGCCGGGAATTCATCGCTGTGGTAGCCCACTATGGGCACTCCCATCGTTTCAAGATATTCGAGGGTGAGACCGAGGTCGAGGATGCTTTTTGCGCCTGCGCTCACCACGGCTACCGGGGTTTGAGCCAGTTCCTGCAAGTCAGCCGAAATATCCATCGTGGTGGCCGCACCGCGATGCACTCCACCGATACCTCCTGTTGCAAAAATACGGATGCCCGCGAGATGGGCCACTATCATGGTAGAAGCCACCGTGGTAGCGCCGTGTTTGCCCTGACTGACCAGGTAAGCCAAGTCCCGGCGGCTGGCCTTTGGAATTTTTGCAGCTTCTTTTCCGAGCAGTTCGATGTCATTCATGCTCAGTCCGGCCATAAGTTTTCCGCCGATGATGGCGCAGGTTGCGGGGGTGGCACCAGCCTCTCGCACCGTTTTTTCTGCCAACAGGGCAGTTTCTACATTTTGGGGAAATGGCATTCCGTGGGCAATGATTGTGCTTTCGAGGGCTACCAATGGGCGGTTTTCTTGTAGCGCGGCGCGGACTTCGATGGAGAGCGAAAGGTGCGGATTGAGCATTTCGACAGGTTTTTCTTTTTTGACAGGATTTACAGGATGAACAGGATGTGACCAGATTTAAATCCTGATTTAAAATTTTTTCAAGCACAAAGGTTGCTAATTTGCCAAAGCAGAAATTACCTTTGCACCCGCTTTTGAAAAAAAGCAATGTCTCATTAGCTCAGTTGGTTAGAGCGGCGGACTGTTAATCCGTAGGTCCAAGGTTCAAGTCCTTGATGGGACGCATAAGCCACTCCGATTTTTTTCGGGGTGGCTTTTTGTTTGACATGCCGCCGCTTGAGACAGGGGGAACACGGATGACACAGATGAGGCACGGATTTTTATAACGATTTTTGCAACAGGTTAGGTGGAACACGGATGACACGGATGAGACACGGATTTGCACAGATTTTTTGTGCAATCTCCCAGAAATCTGTGCAAATCCGTGTCTAATCCGTGTCATCCGTGTTCCCCCTTTATCAAGCGGCGTTTTTCAAAAAACATCCTAAAATGAGTCTCCTTACCGTTGGCACCGTAGCATTCGACGACATCGAAACCCCCACAGGCCGGGCAGAAAAAGTAGTGGGCGGCGCCTGCACATACATTTCCCTGGCGGCATCCTATTTCACCAGTCCCGTGCGCGTTGTCTCTGTAATCGGCGACGATTTTCCTGAAGAAACGCTTGATTATCTCCGCAGTCGAGGGGTTGACCTCGAAGGTCTGCAAATCAAAAAAGGCGAGAAATCCTTTTTTTGGGCTGGTCGGTACCACAGCAATTTCAACAGCCGCGATACACTCGACACGCAACTGAACGTGTTGGCGAACTTCGATCCGATTCTGCCGGAAAGTTACCGTCAGAGCGATTATCTGATGCTTGGCAACCTCACCCCGCAAGTGCAGATGCGGGTGCTGGAACAACTCTCTCATCGCCCCAAACTCGTGGCACTGGATACCATGAATTTCTGGATGGACATTGCACTCGCCGACCTTTTGAAAGTAATTGAAAAAGTGGATGTGCTGACCATCAACGATGAAGAAGCGCGCCAACTTTCTGGGGAGCATTCGTTGCTGAAAGCCTCCAGGGTAATCCACGAAATGGGCCCTAAGTATTTGATTATCAAAAAGGGGGAGCATGGTGCACTCTTGTTTCATCAGGGCAAAATCTTCTTCGCACCCGCGCTCCCGCTAGCCGAATTGGTAGACCCCACCGGCGCGGGCGACACCTTTGCCGGAGGGTTCATGGGCTATATTGCCAAGACCGGCGACACTTCTTTTGACAACATGAAACGCGCCGTGATATATGGCTCAGCGATGGCTTCCTTTTGCGTAGAAAAATTCAGCATTGAGCGCTTGAAAGGGCTAAGCCCAGCCATGATCGAAAATCGCGTTGGACAGTTTGCGGAACTGGTGCGATTTTAAGCGGCCTGCTTCAGTCTTTGGCATATATACCTCGTAGTTTTGTGAGATATGATTTGCGCTAGTCTATGAAACATCTCTCTGTATTTTTGCCCTTTTTAACACTGGGCTTTTGCGGCCTACACTGCCAGCAGGATACTTCGCACAAAATCGAAGCACAGGTACTGCCATCGCCTGCTTATCCTTTCTCGGGAGAATTTCCGCCCAATGAAAAAATGCACGGACTAACCTTCGTCGCACCGCCAGAGCCATTCCCTGAAAACCCCATGCCGCATGTCAAGGAAGTCGGAGCGTCGTGGATTTCAGTGGTTCCTTATGCATTCACACGAATGGATGTGCCAGACGTGCGCTTCAGCGAGCATGGCGGACAATGGTGGGGCGAGCGTCCTGAAGGGGTACGCGAAACCATCCGCGCGGCCCACGAACACGGGATCAAAGTAATGCTCAAACCTCAAGTCTATGTGCCACGGGGCTGGACGGGCGCACTTGATTTCAAGACCGACGAGGACTGGCAGAAATGGGAAGCAGCCTACGAGCGATACATCTTGCGCTTTGCGGGCTTGGCCGACAGTTCAGGTGCAGAACTGTTCTGCATCGGCACGGAATTCAACAACGCGGTTCAGAAACGACCGCAGTATTGGACGGGATTGATAAAAAAAATCAAGTCGGTTTATCGGGGCAAACTGACCTACTCTTCCAATTGGGATGACTGGGAGCGCGTGCCTTTTTGGAGCGAACTGGATTACATTGGTCTTGGCGGTTATTTCCCGCTGGTAGAGGCCGCCACGCCCGAAGTGACTCAGTTAATGGACGCGTGGAAACCCATCCAACAGCGTTTGAAAAATTTCAGCAAGGAAAAAAGGAAGCCTGTTTTGTTCACCGAATTCGGCTACCTGAGTGTGGATGGCTGCGGCTGGCGAAATTGGGAACTGGAACGCGGCATCGAAGGGCGGAACATCAACGAACAAGCCCAAGCCAACTGCCTCGAAGCACTTTTTGCCACTTTCCAGCCCGAAGATTGGTGGGCTGGCGGCTTTCTTTGGAAATGGTTTCCCAACATGCGCGGCCATGAAGGATACCCGGAACGCGACTATACGCCGCAAGGGAAAATGGGGGAGATGGTGTTGAAGAAATATTATAGATAAACCGCAAAATGTAAAACAGGAGAACCGCAAAATGTAAAATCACTCAACATGATCTGAAGTGAGCCAAAATCTTCCTTTTTCGAGATCAACCGTTTCTTGATTTTACATTTTGCGGTTCTCCTGTTTTACATTTTCCTGTTTATTTGGTTTTGCGGTTCTCCTGTTTTACATTTTCCTGTTTAATTTCTACTTTCGGTTGGTGTCTTGCTTCGCGAACACTTTTTTCAGCAGTTCAGAAGTCCGTGCGCCTTTATTGCGACGGATGTTCTTCTCCTCCTGTTCGATTTTGGCAAAAAGGCCTTTTAGGGCTTCTTTAGTCACGTAGTCGTCAAGATCATTGTTGACTTTGGTGACGAGCGGGATTTTGTTGTAGACATCGGCGGCTTTTTTCCAGAGGTCATTTGCGCCAATTTTGTTCAGGGAGGCTACGATTTTCGGATTAAACTTATCGTACAGCGGCTGACTGGTGGTGCGGTTGAGGTATTGCGTAGCGGCATTGTCGCTGCCCAGCAGGATGTTGGTTGCATCGCTGAAGGTAAGTCCGGTAATGGCGGCCACGAAAATGGGTTTGGCTTCTTTGGCTGCATCCTCGGCGCCACGGTTCATTTTTTCCAACAGCTCGTTTTCCAGGTTACTGAATCCGGGCACATTCTTGAGCTTGTCCGTCACCTTGCGAACATCGGCTGGAAGGAGGATTTTATAAGCGCTTTTGAAATAACCATCACGCTGCGAAAGCGCATCAGCACCCTTGCTGATACCGTTTTTGAGGGCTTCCTTGAGGCCTTGACCAATCTCAGCGAGACTTGGCTCGGAAAGGGCTTTGTTGGCTACTTCTTGCAGGATATCACAGGAAGAAAAGGCGAGTAATGAGGCGAAAAAGGCAAACATTGCAATTTTTTTCATGGTAAATGAATGTGTTGATTTAAGCAGTGGAGACTGCCGAACGATAGTTAAGTCACGCAAAGGAAAAGTGGGTTATCAGCGGATAAAAATCCGCTCCGCATGGAGCGCAATCGAAGCTGCCACCGCTTCGTCTTCTGGATCAATTCTGCCTACAAGTGAATGCGCCTCATTGCCCTCTATTGGGTCATAAATACAATTCACATCAGGGAAAGCGTGTGGAATAGCCGCATGAAATCGAAAGATCGAGAACTTAGAATCATCCAAGATACTGCGCTCAAATGTGGTAATCTGTTCAACATCAACTGAAAGAAACCCCTCATCTTTGGGGCGAGGCGAGAAAGCGCGAGGAGAAACAGAGCCATCAGGTTTGATTTGGTTTAGGAATACTCTTCGCCAAAGCCACCTTTCATCTGGAATCCGGTCTCCTTTTTCCATATATCTTTTAGGACAATTCAGTGGTTAAGCCAACGAAGAAGCGATGGCAAATCTGTGTTATCATAATTTCCCTGCCTCGCCAGTACTTTATCTTCGAAGGCTGTATATTTCCATTTACCTGCGGGATAAAAAACAAATTCCATGTATTTCGTGCCGAATTTTAATTCAACCGAAACTTCCCCATTGGGGCCGGGAGCAGTGAAGTCAATGTGCTGCCTTAGACGGTCTAATGCCCTAACAAACCGCTTACCTGCTTGAATTGCGTCTTCAGAAGAAGCCATAGCACCACAACTATCCCAGTCGTCCGGTATCCTCCTGAATTTATCCAAACGGCGAAGCATTGCTTCTGCATTTTCACTTAATTCAAACTCACCTATGCTTCCAGTGGTGACACTTGTTCGAGTTCTATGACCCATTCCAGGTCGCTCTTGAGAGAAGGACGTGTTATAGGCGAATACAGGCAATGGTCTTTTTTGTTGATATTTAGTGTCCGGCATAGGCAAAAGATTTGAAAAATTCAGGGCTAACCATCTTTTTAAATAGTTCTGAGGCAACTGAATGAGCGCGATCTAACCAACTAATAATATTTAATTTGTCAAACTCGCCAGTTTTTATGATTGCATTTTGCCAAATAACTGCGGGTTGCTGGTCTTGAGTCCTTACGCCTGATGCAATTACTAGGTTCAATAGCGAATCATCTTCAAGTTGGTATGTTTCATCGAAATTTAAGTCAGAAAGAACTCCTGGAACTTCAAAATGCTTCCTAAAATCTGTTTGCAAATTTGACTTAATGAACTCTAAAATATTTGTTTTATTTTCTATGCTCAAATCGACAGCATCAATATAGCGTAATTCAACTTTAGTAAAGACAATTTCGTTTTCGTAGCTTCTGCAGAGTTGATCCAATGCAAATTTTATTTCAGGGAAAAAACCTGACTCCCAGACATAATTTTTATCAGTTTCATTTACGGATAAAACGCCTGGGCCAAATTGAATAAGGGGAAAGTGCCCCTTTTCTTTCCAAAAACGGTGAATTATAGTTCTGTTTGATAATGAACCTGGCATATAAGGAACTTTCATGCGCTCATAATGTGAATATCTCTCTCTGAGATTATTTCGTAAAATACCTTGTGCCATCTCAAAACCACCATCATGATCACGAGGTATGTCTGCGCTAGTTTCGAGCATCCAATGAATCTCAAAAATAACCTCTTGTAACGGAGGGTTTGGAAGCCTTTCAATATGTTTAGTTGGCTGCATTAAAATCGTAGAAAGGGAGTATTAAGGCACATCTTTCGCTGCAAATAAACGGGGCTTTAAGTATATTTTGTCCAAAAAATGTTCTTTTTTCAAAGCACCCCATCCCTTTTCAACAAGTCCAAGTACTTCATACTCCCTTTTTTGTTCGGGTGCATAAAATCTCCAAAATCTGCGGGATCGCTCAGTGCATCGCGGTAATCGTGTACCCTTAGCCCTGTTGCTTTTTCAACTTCCGCTTTGAGCGCATCCAGGTTTTTAATCTGAAATCCCGGAAAATACGGGCTGATGACCAATTCCATCCTAATATTCGATTGTTGAGCCAATGCTACGATTTCTTTCAAATGCTGAATCAAATACGGGTGGATTTCCAAATCGTAAGCATGTTTGGAAACCTCGTCGGACAAGGATTTAGGAATCTCGCGGTCAAGTAACCAATCCTTGTCGGATGTGTTTTGGTAAAACAGTGCTCGTTGGAAAATCTCGTTGTTGTACCGGAACAACCACGACACTTGTCCTCCCCACCAAACTTTGGGCAACTTATTGTGAATCAGCGTGTCAAGGTGCTTTGACCGATGCGAATACATAAGAAAACCAGCCAGCAATTCGTCGTTCTCCCGGTCGCACATCGTGATGTCGAGCAGCCAGGTTTCGGGTTTCTTCGTGCCATCGAAATGCTTCAAATCATGATAGTCGAGCACGAGACATTTGGCGGCATCTATCGGAAGGCCATTGTAACTGAGATTGCAGGTCGTTAACCCCGTTATTTCTTCGATATAGGGCTGATAAAACGTCAATCCGCGCGAATTCCCCATCAGCAAAATATCAGCCTCTCCTAACCTGCCATAGAGTTGTGAATACCGAAATTGACTCCTGCTGGCTTGTATTCGCAAGAGCAACCCTGCAACCCGGTCGCCCACAAAAAGGAGGATTATGAAGGCTATGTACCAAAGGAGATGCCTCATTGCTGAATGCTTTATTTTGCTTTGAAGGAATGAATGGTATTTCACGCAACGGCGCAACGGCGTTGCGTGAAATAACAATTACGCCGCCACCGCCGCCAAAAACTGCTTTTCATACAACTCCCGGTACTTGCCATCCTCAATTTCCACTAGTGCCTCATGCGGCCCAAATTCCTGTACCTGCCCCTTGTCCAGCACCAATATATTCGTGGCTTTACGGATAGTGCTGAGTCGGTGTGCAATGATAATGCTCGTTCGGCGGGCGATGAGTTTTTCGATGGCGTGCTGTATGATGGACTCTGATTCCGGGTCAATAGAAGACGTAGCCTCATCCAAAATCAGGATTTCAGGGTTGAAAACGAGCGCCCGAACGAACGAAATCAATTGCCGCTGCCCCATCGAAAGCGTGGCACCACGTTCCATGACCTGATAATCGTATCCGCCAGGAAGTTTTTTGATGAATTTGTGCGCCCCAATCATTTTGGCCGCTTCAATGACTTTGGCTTCCGAGATATTTGGGTCGCGCAGGGTGATATTTTCCAACACGGTACCAGAAAAAAGGAAAACATCCTGCAGCACCACTGCGATATGCCGGCGCAGCGCAAACACATCATAGTCGTGTATGTCGCGCCCATCCACCCGGATATGTCCCTGCTGGATTTCGTAAAAACGATTGAGCAGACTAATGATGGTCGTCTTACCGCTACCAGTGCTGCCCACGATGGCGAGCGTTTCGCCGGGGTTGATATTGAACGACACGTTTTTCAATACCGCATCGGTTTCGAGATTGTCGGAGTAAGAAAACCAGACCTTGTCGAAAGCTACCTCACCGCGCAGTCTTTCGGGTGCGAGCGTTCCAGTGTTTTGAACCGTGTCGTTGTTTTCCAATAATTTAAACACCCGTTCTGCCGCGATGAGACCCATCTGAAGCGTGTTGAATTTGTCGGCCAGCATCCGAATCGGGCGGTAGAGCATGGAGATATACAGCGGAAAAGCAATCAGCACTCCGATAGTAATCTCCTCACTGAGCACCTCGCCCGCACCGTACCAAACCATCAATCCCAGCGAGAGCGCCGAGATAATATCCACCACGGGGAAAAAGATGGCATAGGCAAAGATTGCTTTTAGGTTGGCAGCAGTATAATCGCGGTTTATCTGGCGGAATTTATCGGCTTCGCGCGTTTCGGCGTTGAAAATCTGCACGATACGCATCCCGCTGATTCGTTCCTGTAAAAACGAGTTCATGGTGGCGATGTGGTTGCGCACGTTCTCGTAGCTTTTTCGAACACTTTCTTTGAACTGGTAACTACCCCAAATCAGGAGCGGAAAGACGGAAAGCACCACCAGCGTCAGTTTCCAGGAAGTGAAAAACATGACCACCAGAACCGCAAAAATCGTCACCAAATCAGCCAAAATGGTCACGCTCCCTTCGCTGAAAATCGTGTTGATGGCTTCAATGTCGTTGATGGTGCGCGTGCTGCTCTGACCGATGGGGGTTTTGTCGAAGTACCTGAGATTCAGCGAGGTAATGTGGTTAAACACCTTCACGCGCAAGTCACGGATGGTGGCTTGACCCAGCCAATCGGCGTGATACAGGAAAAAATACCGCAGGATCACTTCCAGAATCAGCACTCCCAAAATAACGCAGGCCATCATGGTCAGGCCGCTTACATCACCGGGGAGGATGTAGTCGTCCACCATGTTCTCAATGAGTTTGGGGCGCAGCACCGCGAGCGGAGATAGTAGCAGCGTAAGGCCAACCGTTAGCCAAAAAACCCGTTTGTAGGGTTTTACCATGCGCATCACCTGGCGGAATAGGGAGAAGTTGAATTTTTGAGTATCGGCCATGGGAAATGCAAAAACCGCAGGAAATTATTTAAAGACGATTGTGTTGGTAGATTGAGTTTACAAAGGGAACACGGATGACACGGATTAGACACAGATTCTAAGGATAAAAAATGCCAAATCCGTGTCCCATCCGTGTCATCCGTGTTCCCTTTGCTAACAATTATATTCTCTTTTAAACCGTTCGGCACTTTTCCGAAAACCCAAACCAATTTATTGCGGCAAGGTTTCAAGAATGAATAGTTTCACCTTTTTCAAATCACAAATCAATCAAAATTTTCACAGGACAATGATCTGAATGCACTACGTCATTGAGTTGTCGGGCGTAAGTGATTTTGTCTTTTAAGTTGTCTGTTACTGCCTGATAATCAATGCGCCAGCCCTTATTGTTGCCGCGCGACCCAGCCCGGAAACTCCACCAGCTATATTCTTTCATGTCCGGGTTTTTGAAGCGGAAAGCATCTGTAAAGCCACTCGCCAGCCAATTCGTCAGCCAGGCCCGTTCTTCCGGCAGAAAGCCCGAGCTGTTCTTGTTTCCTTTTGGGTCGTGAATGTCAATTTCCTGATGGGCAATATTGTAATCGCCCACGATGATGAGTTTCGGACGTTCCTTTTTTAAGGCTTCAATCCAACCGGAGAAATATTCCAGAAATTTCATCTTGAAATCCTGCCGTACATCGCCCGTAGTGCCGGAAGGGAAGTAACAATTCAGCAGTGTCCAATCGCCAAAATCAGTGCGCAGGATGCGGCCTTCACCGTCGTAGCCCGGCATTCCACAGCCCTGCGCCACGAGGGTTGGGGCTATTTTAGAAAACGTCGCCACACCACTGTAGCCTTTTTTTTCGGCAGAAAACCAGTGGTGCTGGTAGCCCAGGGCTTCCAGTTCGAGCAACGGGACATCGCTTTGGAGGGCTTTGATTTCCTGGAGACAAATGATGTCGGGATTCTCTTTCTCCAGCCATTCCCAAAAACCTTTGGAAATGGCAGAGCGGATGCCGTTGACGTTGTAGGTGATGATGTTGAGCATGGTTGACTGTTTGCTTTTTACAAATTTGGTACTAATAGGGGATATTTAACCACATAGTTCACATAGCACACATAGTTAATGATTTGCTGATTGTCAAAACTATGTGTGCTATGTGAACTATGTGGTTAAAACATCCGCATTATAGTTTTTCTCTACCCTCTGCCCAAAGATTCAAAAACCTCCTCTATCTGATCATAAGATTTCACGCCCACCCGTTCCTCTTCTCCGCCCACGATGCTTAGTCCCGCGAGTCCAAGCGTCTCCAAAATTTCAGGCCAATCTCCCGCTGGAATGTCCGCTTGAAGCAAGGATGGCCGCAAACCAAAAACCTCCCGCCAGAAACCCTTCTCTGCGTAAAAGATTGATTTTGAAACTGTTATTTGAGAAAAATTGAACAAGAAAATATCTGTGTAGGCTGCAAACGCCTGCAATTCGCTTATCGAAAACGGAAGCCCCCGCTCCCCAATTTCTATTTCTAAAACAACTTCCAGCCCCTCCAGTTCAGCCAAATATTCCCCATGATTTTGTGCCGAAACCTGTACCATATCCAAGCCATAAAACGACGCTGCTTCCCGGACCACCTGAATGGGTGTGCGACTGAATTCGCCCACAATTTTCGGGCCTTCCACCCACTCGCGGATGGCTTTCATATACATCGGGTCGAGGTAGCCCTCCGTGCCTTCTTCGAGGTTGAAACCCAGATAATCAACCTCCTTGGCCGCAAAATAGCGGGCATCGGTGAGATGGGCGACGCGAGATGCTTTTATTAATGTGGACAATGTGTATAAATGTGGTCAAGGAGATCAATGAGAAAATCGCCGACAAAACTACGCAATGAACTGGCCTGTAAAGGGGGATTTTTGGGGTTGGGGCTTTTACTATCTTTGCCCTCGCCCCACATTTGTTACTTTGTCCACATTTTTACCTGCCGAAGCATCTCGCCGCCGCCAAAGGCTACGGCGAGTATAAGCGTAGGCGGGGACCACATTTATCTTCTCCGTTTTGAAAAATCGCTCCCTACTCTGGATTCTCCTTCTCCTCGCGGTGGCTTTTGCCGTCTGGAAACTTTTTTCCAATAAAAAACAACTCGCGCAAGAGGCCGAACTCTCCAAATTGGTGCGGGCATTTGTCCCGGTCGAAGTCGTTATGCCCCAATTGGAAACCCTCGCCAATCACCTCGAGGCCGATGGCATTTTCTTGCCCTTCAAGGAAATGTTTGTCATATCCGAAACCGCTGGCCGTGTGCTGGAAACCTACAAAAGCAAAGGCGAATGGCTGAATGAAGGCGAGATCATTGCCAAAATAGACGACGAACTCCTGCGCATCGAACTCGAAGCCACACAAGCCAACCTCGCCAAGCTCCGCAAGGACAAAGAACGCCTCACCAACCTCATCGAAGGGGAAGCCGCGCCCAAAAACAAGATCGAAGACATTGACCTCGGCATTCTCACCGCCGAAGCCAAGGAGAAGGGCCTGAAAAAACAGATCGCCAACACGAGCATCAAAGCGCCCATGACCGGCACCCTGGGCATGCGCTTTATCGAGCGTGGAAGCGTCATTGGTCCCGGTATCCAGGTGGCCCAAATGACCAATCTCGAAAAACTTTTCCTCATGGTGAAAGTGACCGAGCGCGACGTGCTGAACGTGAAAAAAGGCCAGGGCGTGCGCGTCCGTGCTGACGTTTTCCCCGACTTGAACATCGCAGGGAAAGTGACCAATATCGGCCTTCGCGCCGATAACGCTTTTAACTACGACGTTGAAATTGAGGTAATTAACCCCAAAGGAAACCCGCTCCGCGGAGGAATGCACGCCAAAGCAAAATTCACCTTCGATGCCCACCGTTCTGGCCTCACCCTGCCGCGCAAGGTCATTGCCGGAAGCCTGCAAGAGCCAAAAATCTATGTGGTGCAGGGCGATTCCATCGCCGTGCTGCGGGCCATCACGCTGGGCGGGATTTATGGTGACAAAGTGGAAGTGACTTCGGGTATTGTGCAAGGCGACCAGGTGGTGCTGACGGGGCAGTTGAATTTGGTGGATGGGGCAAGGGTGAGTGTGGTACGGTAACGCGGATTTGAGTATAGTGGTGACACACCTGCTCGTGCCTCTCAGGTGTCATCTCGTCGCTACAACTTGATAGGTCTTATCTCGAATCTTGGATCAATAAATTATTCGTAACCATTTAGCACCCGTCCACAGGGCAAACGCATAAAAGTTGTTTTAAAAACCAAAATTTTTAAAAACAGAACAATCCCAAGCGAGCGTGTCATTCCGAGCGTAGCGAGTCCCGAGTGTTCGGGATGAAGGCTACGCGCTCAGATTAATCTTAAAAAGCCGGAGACGGCTCTCTCAGATTCCTCGCTACGCTCGGAACGACACGCTCGCTTGGGATTTCTGATTTAAATAAAGACTTTAAGCCAACTATTCTTGGTGCGTTTGCCCTGTGGACCGGTGCTAAATAGTAACCGATTTTATTACTAAAAGAATGGAAGCGCGTGCCGAAATGGAGTGGAAAGCACGCTTTAAATCTATGAAAAATGCACTTGGCTGGTCACATGACGACATTGCGCAGTTCATGGGGGCCGAAAATGGCAATTCCGTTAAATCTTCCCTCGCCCGTAAAATCCCGGCCTTTGCCAAACTCGCTATTTGTGTTTTCGAAAAAAGCCAAATAAGAGACGTTGACGAACAGGCACAGTAGAGGGTGAATCAAATGTTTGTTTTTTTGACAGGATTTACAGGATTATCGCCCTTTTTAGGAGAAAATATCCTGTAAATCCTGTTAATCCTGTCAAAAAAACAGACCTGTAAGACAGCCTCTTCTAACTACCTTTGCCCCCCTATGTCCGACGTCATCCAATTATTGCCCGACAGTGTAGCGAACCAGATTGCCGCAGGAGAGGTGGTGCAGCGCCCCGCTTCGGTGGCCAAAGAGTTGCTCGAAAATGCCGTGGACGCGGGCGCGACCAAAATCCAACTCATTGTCCGCGATGCGGGCAAAACCCTCATTCAGGTCATTGACAACGGTTGCGGGATGTCCGAAACCGATGCGCGGATGAGTTTTGAACGGCATGCAACTTCCAAAATTCGCGAGGCAAAAGACCTGTTCGCCCTGAATACCATGGGCTTCCGCGGCGAAGCGCTGGCTTCCATCGCCGCCGTGGCCCAAGTGGAAATGCGCACCCGCCGTGCCACCGACGAACTCGGCACCCGTATTGTGGTGGAGGATACCACCGTGAAAATTCAGGAGGCTTGCCAGGCACCCCAAGGCACAAGCATCTCCGTTAAAAATCTGTTTTACACCGTGCCAGCCCGGCGCAATTTCCTCAAAGCCGACCCAGTGGAGACCCGCCACATCATGGACGAATTCCAGCGCGTGGCGATGGCGAATCCCGATGTTTTCTTTTCCCTGCACCACAACGATTCGGAGATTTTCCATCTTCCTGTCGGCAATCTGCGCCAGCGGGTGGTCAAGATTTTCGGCGAAGCCGTCAACAAAAAACTCGTGCCAGCCGATCAGGAAACGGACATCCTGCACATCACCGGTTTTGTGGGCAAGCCCGACTATTTTAAAAAAGCGCGGGGCGAACAATTGTTTTTTGTAAATAAACGCTTCATCCGCAGCAACTACCTACACCACGCGGTGATGGGCGCGTACGAAGACCTGCTACCCGCCGACACCTACCCGCTCTATGTGTTGTTCCTCGACATTGACCCGGCGAGCGTTGACATCAACGTACACCCCACGAAACAAGAGATCAAGTTTGACGATGAGCGCCTGGTGTATAATTTCCTGAAAGTGGCCGTGCGCCACGCCCTAGGTAGTCACAATGTGACCCCAACGCTGGATTTTGAACAAGAGCCTGCTTTTCAGCAACGTTTGACACCTTCCCCTGTGCTGCGACCTGAGCGCGAAGCCAATTCGGTCGGCAGCTACCGTCCCCCGCGACCAGAGCCGGGCGAGGATGCCGCCCGCCACGCCAGCAACCTCGAACACTGGCAAAAACTGTACGAGGGGCTGCAACTTTTTGGGGACAAAACTGCTGGGGAATTGGGCGGGGCGCAGGTTTCTGGAGAATTGGGCAACCCGCTGTCGCCTGCGGCTATGGCGGGTAAAATCGAAATACTGGAAATGGACGACGATTCGGAGAGCTTTTCCAAAGGCCAGCGCGAACCGTATCAGATTCATGGTCAGTATATAGTGAGTCACCTGAAATCGGGCTTTTTGCTTATTGACCAACAGGCGGCAAGTGAGCGGGTACTTTATGAACGTTACCTCGCAGCCCTTGAAAACCAGCCCATTGCAACGCAAAAAGCCCTTTTCCCAAAAACGATAGAACTCTCCGCTGCCGATGCGGCCCTGCTCCGCGACATTCTTGAGGAGGTGAATTGCCTGGGCTTCGAGATTGCGGAATTTGGCGGCAATACCTTCGCTATTCACGGTTCACCTGCCGAACTTCGCGGCGGACACGCGGAGGAAATGCTCCTCGAAAAAGTGTTGACGCAATACAAAGACAATCTGGAACTTCAACTCGGCACCTGGGATAACCTCGCCCGTTCGATGGCACGAAATGCCGCCCTCCGCCGGGGGCAATCGCTCACGCCGCAGGAAATGCAGGATTTGGTGGATCGGCTTTTTGCTTGTTCGGTGCCTTACAACAGCCCTTCGGGCCGAAAATGTTTTATACAATTTGACTTGGAAGACCTCCAAAAACAGTTCAGTTAACCTTATGTCCAATTCATTTTTCAACATACCCTTTCGTGGCGTAGCCGGCCAATTGATTCTTATCAATATCGTTATTTTTATAGGCTCGTATTTATTTCTCGGTGAAGGCGTATTCAACCGCGAGACCCTTGATTACGACGTGATGGGCCGTATGTACCTGGCCTCTTTCTTGCCCGGATCGCCGCATTTCGAGCCCTTCCAAATCGCTACGCACATGTTTATGCACGGCGGCATTATGCACCTGCTGTTCAACATGTTGGGCATATATTGGTTTGGCACTATGGTAGAAATGGTGTGGGGGGCTCAGCGATTTTTGTTCTATTACCTCTCTTGTGGCTTGGGTGCCTGGGCCATCCACACAGGAGTGCAATGGTGGGAATTGGAAAACATGGGTATTGACCCAACCACCTGGAACGGTTCTGTATTGGGTGCTTCTGGAGCAGTTTTTGGGATTATGATCGCCTTTGCGATGAATTTTCCCAACATGGAAATCCGATTGCTATTCCCGCCTATTGCTATGAAAGCCAAGTATTTTGTGCCAATCATGGCAGCAGCGGAATTGTTTTATGGCATTGGTGGCTTTTCAACTGGCATTGCCCACTTCGCGCACCTTGGAGGGGCATTGGTGGGCTTTCTGCTGATCGGATACTGGACGAAGTTTAGGTTTAGGTAAAATGATATTGAGATATTTGGATATTGAGATAATATCCAAATATCTCAATATCTAATTTTTAACACATGTCGCTATTCAAATCTATCTGGGACGACTTCCAATATTCCCTTCGGGCCGGGAACATGGTGACCAAGCTCGTGGTGATCAACTTTGCGGTGTTTGTCACCATCAAACTGGTGTACCTCGCCCTGAGCATATTTACGATGGGCAAAGCGGGTGGGATGTACGATACCATGCTGAGCTATCTGACGCTCCATGCAGATCTAAGCACACTGGCCTGGCGGTTTTGGGGAATTGGGACCCACATGTTCCTGCACGATAGCTTTTTACATTTGGTCAACAACATGGTAGGGCTTTACCTATTCGGTACTATTGTCAGTGATCTTGTTGGCGACCGAAGAATATTGCCGATCTATTTGTTCGGTGGATTGGTTGGGGCGGTGATTTATGTAATTACGGCACAGTTTTTCCTTGACATAGGCTCTTATGCATTGGGGGCCTCGGCGGCAGTGATGGCCTTGGGCGGAGCAGCGCTTATTCTTGCACCAGATTACCGGGTTGCACTGCTGTTCCTGGGAAGCGTGAAAGTCAAATACATCGTATTGATACTGGTATTGCTCGATTTGGTGGGCATTGCGGGCACCTATCCTGCGGGCGGACACGCAGCGCACATAGCGGGCTTTGCATCGGGCTGTTTCTTTGTCTATCAACTTCGGGATGGTCGCGACTGGGCCGTTCCGATCAACAATTTTTTTACCTGGTTGCGTGGGCTTTTTTCTTCCAAACCCGGCCCGAAATTCAATCGGCCCAAAAATGCCCCTTCTATGCGCGCCACGTTTGGCGGTGCAAAAGGCAGCAGTAAGTCAGATTCGCACGACGTTTCTTTTCAAGAAAAACTGGACGCTATACTGGATAAAATAAAAGCGCAGGGCTATGAGAGCTTGAGTCAGGAGGAGAAGGATTTTTTGTACGAGGCGAGCCAGAAGTAGATAGCAACGTTTCCTAAACTCTGAAAGTTTAGGAAACGTATTGAAAAATACTAAAAATCAAAAAACCACACCGTAATGACAAACAATCAACAAAACAGCATCCCAAGGGAATACCTGGCCGCTGGTATCACTTGCATTTTTGCCTGGATATTTGCTTACTTGGCGACCAATGTTTTCAGAGACTACGCACTTGGGCTTTTTATTTGGCTGCCTTTGGTAATGGGTGCTTCTTCGACCATTTTATTTGCCTACAAAAACTCGGCAACCAAACGAGCGTGTCGAAACATTACCTTATTGACCATGCTGGTTTTCTGTGGCGGGCTTTTGGCTTTTGCATTGGAAGGAATCATTTGTATTATAATGGCTGCTCCTATTGGGCTGTTTTTCAATTGGATAGGTTTTTTGATCGGTTGGGAAATTGTTACCCGAAAACTTGCCGGCAACCCACCCACCACCTTGATTCTATTGATCTTGTCAGTGCCAGCATTGATGGGCTTTGAGTATGCCGCCAGCGGAAATGACGACCCGGTCAAACCCATCGTAACTACCATCGAAATAAACGCTCCTGCCGAGACCGTTTGGAAAAACGTGGTGGAGTTTCCGCAATTGGACGAACCCACCGAATTCATTTTTAAGACTGGAATCGCCTTTCCAATCAATGCAAAAATTGAAGGGAAAGGCGTTGGCGCTATACGACATTGCAATTTCTCGACCGGCAGTTTTGTAGAACCCATTACCGTTTGGGACGAACCGCGACTTTTAAAATTTGACGTGGTTGACCAGCCAGAACCGATGACGGAATTGAGTCCTTACGACCTGCATCCCAATCACCTGCATGGATATTTTGTTTCCCAAAAAGGCCAGTTTAAACTCATCCCCTTGCCCAATGGGCACACTTTACTGGAAGGAACCACCTGGTATTACAACAAAATAAAGCCGACTATTTATTGGACACTTTGGAGCGATTTTATAGTGCATAAAATCCATGAGCGGGTGTTGAGGCATATAAAGGTGGAGGCGGAGAAGTAGGCGGCCTTTGCTTCAAATCACCTTTCGCAAATCGAATTCAAAACCAGGACAGACTTGTTCGCCCGAAAGTGAGCAGTCGAAACCAGAGATCTCTTCCACGGCCTGTCCTGAACGGTAGATGTAGGCCTTCTTCGTTTTCGGGTCAATGAGCCAAGCCAAACGCACACCATTGGCCAACCAAGTGTCTGTCATTTTCTTTTTCAATTTGCCAATTCGATCGCTTGAGGAGCGCACCTCGATGATAAAATCGGGGACAAGGGGAGCAAACTTTTTGCGCTGTGCTGGGGTAATCGCCGCAATTTTTTCATCCGATGCCCAAGCGCCGTCGGCAGAGCGGATGGCGCCATCGGTGAGTTTGAAGCCAGTAGTGGGGCTGAATGTTTGACCTTTTTGATGTTGTTGCCACCAAATAAACAGGTACCCATGCACATTGCTTTCAGCGATTCCGCCGTCATAGTCAACAGGTGGCATAATGATGAGTTTTCCATTTTTGTCCATTTCGACACGGAGCGTAGGGTTTTCAGCGCAAAACTCCATGAGTTCAGCGTCCGTCAAACGGCGGCTCGGCTTGAATTCCGTCTCAGCACCGATGAACCAGCGGTTTTGGATTCGAATGGATTGATGCGAATGGACGTTGCCCATAGGGGGATAATTTTGAACAAAAATAGGCTGAATTCTATTAACCAGAAACTTTTTTCCTGCCTATCAACAATGACCAAAGCAGGATGTTATCTTCACAGATCGGTTTCGACCAACTATTTTTCATCCTAAACTTCCTGTTATGCGCCTGATCCAACACAAAAAAGAAGCCTATTGGTTTTACTGGTACCTGTCCAATTTCTACGACAAACTGGTCAATCCGCTTTTCTGGACGCCGAAGATGCGCGACGAATCGCTTGAACTGGCCCAGTTGAATAATCCGGCACTTAAAGTGATTGACGTAGGCTCCGGTACCGGTTTTACCACACAGGGAATTGTCCGCCATATCCCCGCTACCCAGGTCACTTGTGTGGATCAGAGTCCGCACCAGATGGCAAAGGCCAAACGCAAGGATGATTTGCAGGGCTGTACGTTTCAATTGGGCGATGCGGAAAACATTCCTTTCCCGACCGATCATTTTGACCGCTATGTATCTGCGGGAAGCATCGAATACTGGCCGAATCCGCAGCAGGGAATAGCCGAATCTTACCGGGTGATCAAACCGGGCGGCGTGGCGCTAATGGTTGGTCCGCTGGAACCTGAAAATGCACTAGGCCGCTGGGCCGCCAATACCTGGATGCTGTTCCCAAAAGATCAGGAATACCGCGACTGGTATGATAAAGCAGGCTTCACCGACATTCAGGTGCATTATGTGCGTCCGCAATGGTTTCGCGGAAAAGCAGAATACGGGATTGCCATTGCCGGGAAAAAACCAATTGCCGGTGTCTCGCCTGCCGCCTCTACTACCCCTTTGCCGGAAATTACAGAAGAAAAAATGACGCTCGGACGCCGCCTGCAACTCTTTTGGCGCATTTTAGTGGGTTCGACCGCTGGTTTTATCTTTATACCGGCCGCATTACTGGGCTATCTCCGCCAGGCTTTCGGCCCGAAAACGGACCTGCCACCTGAGTACCGCGAAGGTCTGAATGGCCATCAGATTGCAGTGCTGATCGGCCTCGTTTTATTGATTGCGGGCATTATCTGGTGGATATTTTAATCCCTACCAATGGAAAACACACTCAATCAACAGATCAAACATTTTTACGACCGTTCTACCCCGATTTGGCTGGATACCTGGGGGGAACACATGCACCATGGCTACTATGGCGCGGACGGAACGGAACGCAAGGACCACCGGCAGGCGCAGGTGGATCTGGTGGAAGAGATGCTGCACTGGGGCGGGGTTGATCAGGCCAGGCGGATTTTGGACGCTGGTTGTGGGGTGGGCGGTAGTGCGCGCTACCTTGCCAAACGCTTTGTCAGCGCGGCATTGGGGCTTACCCTGAGCACCGTACAAGCCGAACAGGCGCGGCAATACACGGCAAAAGCGGGCCTGGAAAATCAGGTGCAGTTTCAGGTGCGCGACATGATGACGCTGAACGTGTCCGATGGCCCTTTCGACCTGGTCTGGTCAATGGAAAGCGCTGAGCATATCCGGGATAAACAGCAGTTATTCCATATATTCTATGATGTTCTGACCCCCGACGGGCATTTCCTGATGGCTACCTGGTGTCACCGCCCGCTACCGCCCGGTTTGAGTGAAAGGGATCAAAGGCTGCTGGATAAAATTGGCAAACTCTATCATTTGCCCCCCATGGTCTCCCGGTCGGCCCTGGTGGAATATGCCGAAAAAGCAGGTTTCACCGAAGTAAAGTCCGTAGACTGGAGTCGCGCCGTGGAACCTTTCTGGCATGCGGTGATCAAAACGGCCCTGCGCTGGAGCAGTATTGGGGGACTTTTGCGGGCGGGTTGGCCGACCATCAAAGGCGCCTGGGCCATGCGGTATATGCAGCAGGGATTTAAGCGGGGGTTGATTGAGTTTGCTGTTTTGAAGGGTAGGAAGGGGTGAGGGTTGCGCCAGGCATTTGTGCTTGTTGAGCACATCGCGCCAGCGACGGGTTTATTGTTCAAAAGCAGGGATGGGTAATCCCGTTCGTTCGACATGCAAACTATCTGGGTAAACGTGTTTTACCTTTTTAATAATTCGGTAGGAAAGGTTCGCATCAATCAGCAATTTCATGACAAAAAATTAGGCGGCAACTAACCTGATTTTGCGTTCGCGAGCAGCGGCAAAAGCCGAAGCGGCACGCATTTTTTCCATGTCCAATTGTGGAAAATCTTCTAAAATATCCTCAAACGACATCCCGCCGGAGAGCATTTCAAGAATATCTTGAACCGTAATTCGAGTGCCTCGAATGCAAGGCTTGCCAAATCGGATGCTCGGATTGATTTCGATAAATTGTTCGTATTGCAGCCCCGCGTGGTCTTCCACCTTGCTCTCCAGATGATATCAAGCCCAGCGCTGGGCTTGACATCTTGTATGTAGAACAAGGGAAGTCCAAGCAGGGCAAAAGGATGACCTGTTGCATGGCAGTAAACCTGCTCGGAAGCGGCTTTTCAAACCATTCATCAGAGAATTGGTTTTCATTTGTGCTAGAGGTGCCAACCCCGACAAGGAAATAATCTCTGTACTGTCAGCTTCGCAGCTATTTAATCAATTCCAAAATAGCGTAACTGATTTGCGCTTTAATGCGAGCCAAATTTTCGGCATCCACTAATCCCAGTTTATTATATTTTTCTGCCGTTTTCATTCGTGCCATTAATAGCGCGACATCATCCGGCTTGGCTGGAGAAAGCAGTCGCAAAGCATCTTCGAGTTGGCCTGTTTCCACCAGTTTTGTTATTTTGTCTCCAAGGATAACTGCCGCGGATTTGCTATTTTCAGCCTTCGGGGCTACTTCCAAGATGGCATAATTGATTTGCGCTTGTGTGCGCGACCATTCTTCATAGTCAATCAAGCCCAGGGAGAACTGCTTTTGCGCCGCATCAAAGCGTGACTGCAACAACACTATATCCTCAAAACCGGCATCCGTCAGCATGTGCCGCGCTGTTTCAGTATTTCCTTCGCTTACCTCATCCAGGATTTGTTGCCTAGCGAGTGCGGCTTTTCCTTCCAAGCTTGTATTGGTGGTTTTCTGTGCGCTGCAAAAAGGGAGGCAGAAAAGCGTTGCGATTCCGAGCAGGGTCGTGAAGAAGTATTGTTTAATGTTTCCTGAAAATTTGGGTTTAGATTTTTAGCATGATAGGGTGTAAATGTATGGCTGATTTAAAATTTATAACGAAACAAAAGCGGGCATCCCGTCTTAGGAACGGTGTCAAAATAACTTCCCAATTTGATGCCATTCTTTTGCCGCCATCCATCCTATCTTTTTCGTTAAATAGCCCCACTATTCGCCTCAAAAGATAGTTGGCTAACGCCAAAATAATAGGCCTGAAATTGGAAAGTTATTTTGACACCGTTCCTTAAAACGAAATGCCCGCTGCTTTTGAAACTTGCTATTTTACCCGCCGAAGCCTTGGCGTAGGCGGGAAATAATTACCACTTCCCCTTCTTCCCACCCTTCTTAGGCTTCCTATCCCATTTCTCAAACACCTTGTCTTCTCTCATTCTAGGGCCTCTTTCCCGCTCTGAAGCATCGTCCACACGGATGGGGCGACCATTGATCGTAAACTCCGGCAGCCCTTGGCGCACGACGGCCACATAAGCCGCATCGAGGTCGAAGTGCAGGTGGGTACGGCTCACATCAATCTGGCCAATGGCTCGGCTCGGTATTCCGAACGAACGGTCGAGCAGAATGAGAAAATCCTTTTTGTTCACCCCGTCCATCTCGCCTACGCTCACGAATAGGCGCACGGTGCCTGTTTGCGTGCCGGCCATCGCCATCGGGCGTGCGGCGCGTTTGTCGCCACGAGGGTAAATGTTGATGTCGGGCGCGCTGCGGTAATAAGAAAGGAATCGGTTGAATTCCACGCTGGCAAAGCGCATGATCAGTTCTTCCTTGCTCAAATCTTTCAATTCTTCTTGAATACGCTCCATATAAGGCTCGATATCAGCGTGGTGTACCTCCTGCTCATGGATGCCTTTGATGATGTTGAACAGTTGCGCCTCGCAGACTTCCATCCCAGTTGGGAGCATCTTCTTGAGAATGGGCGCTTTCGTTTTTCGTTCAATCTGACGGATTCGCTCCTCGTATTTTGGGGTCACGATTGTGATACTAACGCCCGTTTTGCCTGCGCGGCCAGTGCGGCCAGAACGGTGGGTGTACACCTCTATTTCATCGGGCAAACCGTAGTTGATCACATGGCTGATATTGCTCACGTCCAGTCCCCGCGCCGCCACGTCGGTAGCGATGAGGAGTTGGAGGTGGCCTTCGCGGAAGCGCTGCATCACGCGGTCGCGGTCGGCTTGGGCGAGGTCACCGTGAAGCGCGTCTGAGTTGTAGCCATCGCGCACCATTTGTTCGGCCACTTCTTTGGTCTCGATCCTGGTGCGACAAAAAATGAGGGCGTAGATACCGGGAAGTGCGTCAACCACCCGTTTGAGGGCGTTGTAGCGATCATCAGCTCGGCACACATAGTATATGTGCTCAATGTTCTCGTTGGTTTGGGTTTTCCCTGTCACGCTGAGTTCGTGCGGGTTTTTCATGTAAGTATTGGCAATGGTGCGCACCTCTCTGGGCATGGTGGCCGAAAAAAGCCAAATGGATTTTCGATCCACTACTTCAGATAGTATGAAGTCAATGGCCTCTTTGAAACCCATGTTGAGCATCTCATCCGCCTCGTCGAGCACTACGCGGCGAACGCTGTCGAGCCGAATGGCTTTGCGGGCGATGAGGTCCATGAGACGGCCAGGGGTAGCCACCACGATTTGTGCCCCAGCTTTAATTTGCCTGATTTGGCCCTCAATACCCGCACCGCCGTACACTGCCACCACCTTGTATTGGTGGGCGTGTTCGGAGTAATTGACCAGATCGCCGGCCACTTGAACACAAAGTTCGCGGGTTGGGCACATGATGAGCGCTTGTATGGTGCGCTCTTTTGGATCAATACGTTGGAGAAGTGGGAGGCCAAAAGCGGCAGTTTTGCCTGTGCCGGTTTGGGCAAGGGCAATGATGTCGTTGTCCCCTTCGAGGGCGACAGGGATAACTATTTCTTGAACAGGGGTAGGGGTTTCAAAGCCCATGGCAGTGATACCCTGCAAGAGGTCGTCGGCGATGCCGAGCGTCTTGAATGCAGACATTGAAAAAGTACGTTAGGGCGATGGGACTGTTTGACTTGCGCGCTACTTGTTCTACTCCGCAAGATTACTCCCTGCCACAGAAACCAAACGCCTAATGTCAATGCTACCCAATGCCGGTATGAGAATGAAAAAAGGAAACTAAAACCACGGATTGGTGACTTTTGTTTTCAAATGAAGGCGCAAAGATAAAAATTATCTTTTGCAAAAGACGTGATTTTATTTTTAAATTCTGTTCAAGGGGGTTTGTCAGGCTTTGATTGTGATGTAAATTTTGTAAAACTGGGTTTTGTGTCAAAGGCAACTTCCCGAAAGTTTAAAACTTTCGGGAAGTTTATTGCCCTGCCCCTCCCTAAAAAACGGAAGCCGCCCATCCCAATATCGAGACTGCGACTTCCGAAAAAAGAAGGTAAGGTAGATAGTTTTTTACAATCCGCTCACTTTGCTGGGGCGCACATCGGTATTGAACCATCTGCCAATCTAAAGATCATTTTGTTCATTGCTTCCACCTCGAAGCCTTCTTGCCCTTCCTTTATCTTGAGGAGTTGGTTGGGCTTAACGTTTTTGAACGCTTGGGTGATACCGCTTGTGGGCCATTGGATCGTGATCTCGTCAATCATGGTCGCTTGGCCTATGCCGATTTCACGCCGCAAGGGTGAGGAGCCGAAACTTCCGCCGGAGTTGAGTTCTCGGTACACCATTCTCTGTTTGCCGTTTTCGCGGAATTTGACCGTGATTTTTGTGCCTATGGCAGCACGGTTGGACTTGGTGCCTTCCAATTTCAGGTAAATCCAGTTGTTGTCGTTTTGTCCTGGGTTGATGTAGAGCGAGCTGGGGTAGAGATCGCCCCGGTAGGACCCGCCTAAGTCATTGTGGATGTCCTGGTCGCCATCGTTGTCAAGGTCTCCGAAAGACACGCCGTGGCCTTTTTGTAAGTTGCCCATTCGGGAGGAATTGGTTGCATCTGCAAATTTTTTGCCCTCCAGGTTGACATATAATTTGTTTGGCACCAGAGACCGATATTTGAGGTTGCCAGTAGACAAATACATATCAAGCCAGCCGTCGTTGTTGATATCACCAAAGTTCGCCCCCATCGCAAAATTGATCTTATTGATCCCCATACGCTCCGTTACGTTGCTGAATGTGCCGTTTTGGTTGTTGTGGTAGATCACAGCTTTGCCATCCATATCGCTGGAGGGATGCAATGCTTCTTTGGCGGCATGAAAGGAGAGCGGTTTTTCAAACTCATAGTTGCAGACAAAGATGTCGAGCCAGCCGTCGTTGTCGTAATCAAAAAACCAAGTCGGGAAGCTGCGATACAATTCATTGGCGAACCCTGCTTTTTTGGTCACATCTTCAAAAACCACCTTGCCACCGCTAAGGCCCTGGTTGCGCAGCAACTTTTTTTGTCCGTTCATGGTAGAAAAGAAAAGGTCGGGCCAACCGTCGTTGTCATAATCGCCAGATGCCACTCCTTTGACAAACATCGCGATTTCGATGCCCCAATCTTTTGCCACGTTCTTGAAAGTGCCGTTTTTGTTGTTGATAAAGAACTCGCACAAATGGGGGGCAGCCGCACCCGGCATACTCTCGTTGGCGACAAAAAGATCAAGCCAACCGTCGTTGTTGAAGTCGTTCCAGGTTGCTGTTTGTGTGGGGTGAAACGACAACAGCCCTGCGTCAATGGTCACGTCGGTAAAAGTGCCGTCGCCATTGTTGCGAAGCAATGAATTGGGCTGCTCTCCATAAGGGCCACCTTGACCCTGCCATGCGCCGCGAAGCACCCAGATATCTAAAAAACCGTCGTTGTTGTAGTCCGTTTGCTGGATATTCAGGCCGCCCGTGAAGGCTGCCAGCCCTGACTTGTCCGACAGGTCTGAGAATGTTCCATCGCCATTGTTCTTGAAATAATGCATGGGATCGCCCAGCTCCCAAGTCGAGGTGACGATATCCAAATAGCCATCATTGTCAAAATCCTCCACAATGCTGCCGCCTGCACTGGTGTTTGTCATGACTTTCAGGTCAGCAGCCATTTCTGCAAAAGGCCTTACCGGGTAATCGGGCGCATCGAGGCCAGGAACCAACCAAGGTTTGGGCACCTTTTGGGGATATTCGCCAACTGTCATATAACAGAGGTTCAAAATCCAGAGCGCATCATAATTTTGGGGATCATCGGTCAAAATTGCCTCGAATACTTTTATCGCTTTGCGCGCGGCCATCTGGTCTTGGTGTATGCCCTTGCCTTGAATAGGCATGATACAGGCATCCGCCGTATGTCCCGTCACGCAGTTGTTCCGTTCGGCCAAGCGCAGGTAGGCTGTCCCCAAATGAAACAGCAATGATTTTCGAGCTTCTTTGCTGGGTTTTGCGGTATTTAAAACCTGCTCAAACAGCGCTACGGCCTGTACTTCATCCCCGAATTCTAATAAAAATACAGCTTTCTTCAAGAGGATGTTGAGCCTCGCATTTGGGTCTTTCGTTACAGCCAACTCTGCGTCACATTGGGCTATTTTGGCTCCCGAAGCATAGGTGTTTTGAGGCACGTTTATTTTTTTTTGCAATTCGGCAATGATCTGCAGCATCTTCTGCTGGCCATCCTGGGTTGTTTGTTGGGCTTCTTCCTTACCGTTTGTGCAGGCTAACCAAATGCAGCTAATTAGCACAAGAGCCCCCAAAAGCGAGGGCAGCAATTTGGGGGATGTGAAAATGGAAACTTTAAACACGGTAAACTTTGAACGTTTAATTTGTTGGTGAGAACAGAGCGGGTTATTTCGCCGGAGCACACATAGGAATCGAACCATCTGCCTTTCTGAAGGTCATTTTGTTCAATTCGACCTTCTCGAAGCCCTCTTGCCCTTCTTTGATTTTGAGGATCTGGTTGGGCTGAATGTTTTTCAATACCTGCGTGATGCCGCTGCAGGGCCAAGTTACGCTGATCTCGTCAATCACGGTCGCTTGGCCAATGCCGATTTCACGGCGCAAGGGTGAGGATCCGAAACTTCCGCCGGAGTTAAGTTCTCGGTACACCATTCTCTGTTTGCCGTTTTCGCGGAACTTAACGGTGATTTTTGCGCCTATGGAGGCGCGGTTTGATTTAGTGCCTTCCAATTTAAGGTAAATCCAGTTGTTGCTGTTCTGGCCGGGGTTGACATAGAGCGAGTTGGGGTATGCATCGCCCCGAAACGCTCCTCCCAAATCAATGTGGATGTCTTGGTCGCCGTCGTTGTCAATGTCGGCAAATGACACGCCATGCCCTTTTTGCAGGTTGCCCATCCGCGAAGCATTGGTGGCATCTGCAAATTTTTTGCCCTCGAGGTTTACGAACAATTTGTTCGGCACCAAGGACTGGTAACTGGGGTTGCCAGTGCCAAAGAACATGTCGAGCCAGCCGTCGTTGTTGATGTCGCCAAAGTTCGCCCCCATCGTGAAGATAATTTTGTTGAGACCCATGCGCTCGGTCACATTTCTGAACGTGCCGTCGCGGTTGTTGTGGTAAATAAAGGCTTTGCCGGCTTTGTCGCTGGAAGGGTGCAGGGCTTCTTTGGCGGCGTAGTAAGAAAGTGGACGAACGAATTCGTAATTGCAGACAAAAATGTCGAGCCAGCCGTCGTTGTCATAATCAAAAAACCAGGTGGCGAAGCTGCTGTACAATTCCTTGCCAAACCCCGCCCGTTCATTGGTATCTTCGAAATCTACTTTGCCGCCCATAAGCCCCTTGTTGCGCAGCAATAATTTGCGCCCGTCTGAGGTGGAAATGAAAAGGTCGGGCCAGCCGTCGTTGTCGTAATCGCCCGAAGCAACGGCTTTGACAAAGAGTTCAATTTTGATTCCCCAATTCGTTGCTATATTTGTGAAAGTGCCGTTTTTGTTGTTGATGTAAAATTCGCAGGCGTGCGGCTTATTGCCCGGAGTGGATTCGTTCCCGATGAAAACGTCGAGCCATCCATCGTTGTTGAAGTCGTTCCATGTAGCCGTTTGAGTGGGGTGAAACGACAATAGACCAGCTTCAATAGTCACGTCGGTAAAGGTGCCGTTGCCGTTGTTGCGAAGCAGCGAGTTGGGCTGCTCTCCAGCTGGCCCAGATTGCCCTTGCCACGCGCCACGAAGCACCCAAATGTCCAAAAATCCGTCGTTGTTGTAGTCGGTTTGCTGGATGTTTATGCCGCCCATAATTGTCTTCAACCCGGATTGAGCCGACAGGTCGGTGAAGCTGCCATCACCGTTGCTCTTGAAGTAGTGCATAGGGTCGCCTAAATCCCAAGATGAAGTCACGAGGTCCAGATATCCATCGTTGTCAAAGTCGTCTATGATGCTACCTCCGCCACAGTTGTTTACCATTACTTTCAAATCCGTAGCCATGTCAAAAAAAGGCTGAACCGGATAGCCAGGAGCATCCAGATTGGGGATAAGCCACTTTTTAGGCACTTTGTAGGGGTATTCGCCGAGCGTCATGTAAGCGATGTTGAGCAACCATCTCGCGTCGTAATTTTCTGGCTCCAAAGTTAAAAGCAGTTCAAAAGCCTCCACGGCTTTCGTTGCGGCAGTTTTGTCAGCGTGTACGCCTTTGCCTCGGATGGGCAAAATGCAGGCATCTTCGTTGTGCCCCATCACGCAGTTGTTTCGTTCGGCGAGCCGCAAGTAAGCCAAGCCCAATTGTGGAAGCAAGACTGCTTCGCCTTCCTTGTGGCTCCCTATTTCATTTCTGAGTTGCTCAAAAATAGAAACGGCCTGCTGCTCGTCGCCATATTCCAATAGATAGAGTGCCTTACTAAAAGTGGCGTTGAGTCGAGCGTTGGGGTCTTGCGTAGAAGCTATTACGGATTCGCATTGAGCCAATTTGGCTTCTGCGGCAAACATATTCTCAGCCGTGTTTCCCTTTTTGCGAACATCGGCAAGTATCTGCAACATTGTCTGTTGCTGTCCGCTAGGCGGTTTTGCGGTGCTACTGTCTTTGCCAGTAGACTGGGTGCACGCGAGCCAGAGACAAGTGAATAGAACAGCAGTACAGGTAAGCAATATTACCGACTTTCTGGCCATGGAAACTGGAATCCTCAACATTAAAGGCTACGTTTTTGTATTAAAAATGTGTGCGTGAAAGGCGCGATGTCGGCTGCGGGCGAAGATACGCTGATCTCGTCAATCATGGTCGCCTGGCCGATGACGATTTCACGGCAGAAGGGCGAGCCACCGAAATTGATCTCGCGGTACACCATACACTCTTTGCGGATTTTGATGAAGGTTATTCATAGTTGTCCTAACAAACCATGATATTCTGTCGCCGGAGCTTGTTCGCCTGACCGTTTATTCCCGCTACCTTCGCGGTTTCACCAGGGTTGTGTCAAAAGGGTTGGCGTTGAGAAAGCAACAATTTTATATTTTACTCCAGTGCTAAACCTCGTAGGTTTTAAAAACCTACGAGGTTTCAAGACAAAAAAAACGAAAGAAAATTTCGCTCTACTTTTAATGCCTCCCCTTTTGACACAACCCCCGAAGGCGGGCATTCACCCAACTAACATTCACCATCAAAATTCTTATGGACGCGAATAGCCGCATCTACGTAGACTCCGAAATCGGAAAACTCAAAAAAGTTATCGTACATCGCCCCGACGAGGGCATCGCCCGCATCACCCCCAAACGTGCCGAAGAACTGCTTTTCGACGACATCGTGCACCTGCCGAATATGCAAGAAGAGCACGACATCTTTGTGAACGTGCTCCGGGCATTCATCGGCAAAGAAAACGTGCTGGAAGTGGGCGACTTGCTGACCGAGAGCTGTCGCAATGAAGAAAGCCGCTACGAGATCATCAACAAAATTGTTGATTTTGAGGAACTTCCGTACTCGTTTATCCCTCGGCTCGCCAGCCTTTCGCCCGAACAACTGGCCGATACACTCATCACCGGCTACCTGGAACCAGAAGATCGAATCCTATTCGACCCCATCCCCAACCTCATCTTTACCCGCGACTTGGCGGTGACTGTAAAAGAGCATGTCATCATCACCAAAGCCGCCAAAGAAGCCCGCTTCCGCGAAAACTTCCTCACCCGGCTAATCTTCTCCAGTCACCCTGTGTTCCGCCGACTAAAAGCTGATGGCAAAACAATCAACCTCAACCGCGTAGACAAATTCCCGCCCAACAAACGCGGCGAAACCATCAGCATCGAGGGCGGCGACGTGATGATGTTCCACAAGGATTACCTGCTCATCGGCAATTCTGAACGAACCAACAACTACGCCTTCGAGATGCTAAAAACCTACCTTTTTGAAAAGGGCATCATCAAGAACATCGTGCAGGTGAACATCCCCGCCGAGCGCACTTATATGCACATAGACACGATTTTCACGCAAATCAACCACAACCACGTGGTCGGTTTCAAGCCTATCGTGCAAGACGGCCTAGGCTCATATGTAGACGTACACCGTCACACGGGCGAGGAACTGGAATACCCGAGCATCGTAGATTTTTTGAAAGCCGAGGTGAACCCAAAGATGGAGTTTATCTGGGCCGGTCGCGGCGAAACGCCTTACCAGGAGCGCGAGCAATGGACGGATGGCTGTAATCTGGTAGCCCTCAAACCTGGCGTGGCCATCACCTACGACCGCAACCCGGTGACCGAGAAGGCATTCAAGGAATTCGGCTACAAAGTAGTAGGCGCCGAAAAAATGATCCGCGACATCGAGAACGGGAAAATAGACCCCGAAAAAGTAGAGAATACGATCATCACCATTCCTTCCAACGAACTCTCGCGGGCAAGAGGGGGAAGCCATTGTATGACTTGCCCGATAGAGCGGGAGGAGGTTTTATGAAGTGATGAAGTGATAGAGTGATAAGAACGGATCAAATCACTTCATCGCTCTATCACTTCATCACTTCATAAAATCACTTCATCACTTTATCGCTCCATCACTTCATGTATTTCCACGAAACACAAATCCGCGTCCGCTACAGCGAAACCGACCAGATGGGCTACCTCTACTACGGCCATTACGCCCAATATTTTGAGGTGGGCCGCGTGGAGACCATCCGTTCTTTGGGCTTGACGTACAAGGAGTTGGAAGACGTGTATGGAATCTGGCTGCCCGTGGTGAGCCTTGAGATGCGCTTCGTACGCCCGGCTTACTACGATGAGATGCTTACTGTGCGCACCGAGATTCGGGAATTGCCGGACGAGTACATCACCTTTCATGTGGAAATATTCAACGAGCAGAAAAAACTCGTGAACGCAGGTCGTGTGCGGCTGTGCTTTTTTGACTCAAAAACAAAAAAGGTAGTGCCTGCGCCGGAGTATTTGATGGAGAAACTAGCGCCTCATTTTGATGTATGATGTATGATGTATGATGTATGAACGCACACATCATACATCATACATCATACATCATACATCATACATCATACATCATACATCATACATCATACATCATACATCATAGTTTTCACCTCGCCCAAAGATTGTACTTCAATATACAATAAATGGCCCGAAAACCATCTTTCGCGCCGATCTTCTTCCCTTCGGCGTAAGTGCGACCGTAATAGGAAATGCCTACTTCGTAAATCCGCACCCCAGGCACACGGCTGATTTTGGCAGTCACCTCCGGTTCAAATCCAAAACGTTTTTCGCGCAGTGGGAGACTCTTGAGCATATCGGCCCGAAACATTTTGTAGCAAGTTTCCATATCCGTAAGGTTCAAGTTTGTGAACATATTGGAAAGGTTGGTCAGAAACTTGTTGCCGATACTGTGCCAGTAAAACAAGATACGGTGTGGCCTTCCGCCCATAAAACGCGAACCAAATACCACATCTGCAAAGCCATCTAAAATAGGCCGGAGCAAAATGTTGTATTCATTCGGGTCGTATTCCAAATCAGCATCTTGAATGATGATGTAATCGCCCGAAGCGTGCTGTATTCCGGTGTGGAGTGCTGCGCCCTTGCCTTGGTTTACCTCGTGACGGAGATAGCGGATATTAAGTTCAGGGTTCGCCTCCATATAGCGACGGATGGCTCCTTCGGTGTCGTCGTGCGAGCAGTCGTTGGTGATGATAAGTTCTTTTTGGAATCCCCCGACGAGTTCCACGGCCTTCACTTTGTCCAAAATGCGATGGATGGTGCGCTCTTCGTTGTACGCGGGAATCACTATAGAGAGGATTTGGCTCATAATTTGCAGTAGTTCGGGCGGCGAAGGTAAGCAGGCTGTTTTTAGGGTACGGGAGAGAATGGACAACTTTTTAAAAGTTTTCAAAACTTGATTGCACCAAGTTTACGCGCTTCGGCATTTACAGCATTAAGCAGCACATGCTTTACTTTTGGCTGATTTGCGTCATTTCAAAGTTTTAACTAAAAATATTTTTAAAAAGGAAAACTTTTTGTTCAATAACCCCGTTAGTTACCTCGTAATCAATTGTTTACCCCACTCCGATTTTCACACAAAAACTATTCTATCATGGCCACTCCCCGCATCAACAAGTTCCGCCGCATCTGGCGCAAATCCCCGCGTTTGGCCGTTGCTTATCTCCGCAGAAAAGCCACCCGCCAAGCCAAACGCATCCTGCTCCCAAAAGACGAATGGAATATCAACTGGCTAGGCGAGGAAATGAGGCCCTTTAATAGCCTGCGCGGCTGAAATTAGATATTGGGATATTGGGATATTCCCCCGCAATTAAAAAGCGGCGCAAATGACTTTCTGCTAGTCGTTTGCGCCGCTTTTTTTTATTCCTGAATATCTTTGCGCATCCCCAATATCCCAATATCTCACATTTCACCCCCTCACACCTTGGGAATCAAAGCATTCGCCCCAGCAACAGTGGGCAATATCGGCATCGGTTTCGACACATTGGGACTTGCACTCGAAAAGCCCGGCGACGAGGTCATTGCCCGCAAGAGCGATACGCCCGGCCTGCGCATCACAAAAATAACCGGTGCGGGCGGCAAACTGCCCTACGAGTCAGAGCTCAACACAGCAGGCATGGCCGTCCTCCGTTTGCTCCAACACCTGGGTGAAACAGGGCGCGGCATCGAACTCGAAATCCACAAAAAAATGCCCATCAATAGCGGGCTTGGCAGTAGTGCTGCCAGTGCGGCAGCGGCTACTTTGGCCGTGAGCGAATTGTTGCGTACCGGGCTAAGCAAGCGCGAACTGCTTCCCTTTGCTTGGGCCGGTGAACAGGTAGCTTCAGGGGGGATACAGGCCGACAACATAGCACCTTCTCTGCTTGGCGGAATCGTTCTGATACGCGACAACGCCACCCTCGACGTGCATCGGCTTCATGTGCCGCGGGGCTTATTTGTTGTGGTAGTACATCCCAAATTGGAATTGTTGACACGGGATGCCCGCGTCATGTTGAACCCTGAAGTGCCTATGGAAAAACATGTACGCCAAAGCGCCAATTTAGCGGCCTTTGTGGTGGGCCTTTTCAATGGAGACTTGGGACTAGTAGGCCGCAGCCTTCGCGACGAAATCATTGAGCCACAACGCGCTGTGCTCATCCCCGGCTTTTACGATGTGCAAGAAGCCGCCATGCTCGAAGGCGCATTGGGATGCAGTATTTCTGGAGCAGGGCCTTCTGTTTTTGCGCTTTGCTCCAACAGTCTGGTGGCCGAAAACGCGAGTATTGCCATGCAGCGTGCTTTTGCAAAGCACGGTTTGGAGAGTCAGATTTACCTTTCGTTGGTGAACCAGGAAGGGGCGGTGGTGTGCTGAAAATGTCGTTCCTCCAACAATTCCATCGCTGTTGCACGGAGGCGATTTTCAGTTTTTGAATTGATTCCCCTCGCCCTTATTTCCACTTTTTCTGATTAAAATCATATTCCCACCATTAGCTGCTCAAACTCAACTCCTCCACCCACACACACTCCCCAATCTCCTCCGGCACCTCGGTCATGCCGCAGTTGCCAAGGTCGAGTACAGTGGCATCTTCGCCGCGCTGATGTTTTTCGATGTTTTCGCGGATGCGTTGTAGGGCTAGTTCGGACATGGCTGGAACAGGATTTATTGGATGAGAGAAGGATTGGAAGGAATTGATGGGTGGGATTTGTTCAGATTTCGATGGCTGGAGTTAATTTTCTTAAATCTTTGGAAATCGGACAAATTCTGGTTGCTTGTTTTCGTGAAGGAGTGATTGAATAATTTCGCAGCAAATATAAAATCGCATTGCAATTTGAGACAAAATCCGTACATTTGTCATGCAATTGGCGCAAGCCTTTTGTATAGCGAGCCGAGGTTCGCTGAAAAAATGAAGGGAGCGTCGCGCACCAGCGGCACTCCCTAATTTTTTATTTCAGGTTGATTTTGCCCGACCTAGCCGTTTTCCGGTCAATCTGATACAATTCCTTTTTGAAAACTACCCAAACCAATTTTACAGAAGGGTAAGCTTTGAATCCGGCGATCAAGGTACTTCGCAGCACTACTGAGGAAACTGGTTGAGCAATATGTAAGAGAATGTTGTCGCATTTATGGTAAGCAGTACGGAATTGGTGCAATACTGCTCGCGAAAAATTCTTGGCAAAAGCCACCTGCTTAATTTCAAAGGCGACACCATCAATCTTTGCGTCCGCAGATTTTCGATGCGGAAATTCTTCCGCGAGCAACACTCCGAAACCTCGCCTTTTGAGAAAAACGCAAACTGGTATTTCTTGCGCAAAACCTGAAGGGGCATGACGACGGTGAAGGGCTAAAAAACCATTGGACTCATCATCAAATCCCAAAGAATCAGGATGCTGAGTTATATCTCGAAAGGTTTTAGCGGCTCTTTCGACCGCTTTAAAATATGTTTCATGAGGAAAATCTTCAAAGATCTGGCGGTTGGTTTTTTTCATGACCTAGCAGGTTCAATCAAACTCAATCGTATCCCCAGCCCTAAAAGTCTTCTTGTCCGCAGCATCCGGCTCCGGCGTTTTTGGCGCTTCAACGATCGGGCTGGGTGTTTCCTCCGGTTCGCCAAAAAGGCTCGCCTGATGCGCTGTACCCGCTGATTTATCCGTCGGCGTAATACCAACTGGCTCAACCGTTTCGATTTTGGGAAGCAATCTCGACTCTCCGGCTTCGATTTCCTTGATTCCACCCAGCAATTGGTCACTGAGGCGGTTGCCGACGGCCTTCCAGCCTTTCACCTCCATGAAATCACCGATGGAAACTTCGCCCGTCATGGGTTTTCCATTGATTTTCAAGGTGTACTTGATGCGCGGGTTTGATTTGACGGAGGCAAAAAGGATCTTTGACTTGCCGTGGTCGGTCAGGAAGGAGTAACGCTCCTTCAATTTGTTGGTCTCGATTTTGAAACGTTTCACCATCGTCCAGCCCTTGTGGCCATCGTAGTGTAGGGCACTCACCACCAGATCGGGCGTGAGCTTGCAGAGGTGCAGGATTTCCTTCATGTCAAAACGCTGCTGTACGTCGAGGTCGGTGACTTCGTAAGAGCCGTCGTTGTAAAGTACGAGGAGACTGTCGCCTGTATCGAATTCGCCCAGGAGTGCACCGCGTTCCAGCGTATTCAAGCGGCCGGTGATGTCGTCGAACCAAAGTTTTTGCGCACCAATGGTGCTTTTCCCGACCTCTTTTTGTTTGATCTGTTTGACCGGATATTTGGTCAAAACATTGCCCTGCGAGTCGCGGCCTTTGATGGCGAGTTCGGCAAAATCGTAATCGAAAATTTTGACGCGGGCCGTGCTGGCCGCTGTCAAAGTCACTTGTACCACCTCACTTTCGCCGTTGGGATTCACGGTGAGGTAGAGCATTTTAGAACCTTTCGCATCGGAGCCGAGTTGGTAATCCTTGTCGCGGGTGATGGCCGTCACATTGAAACGTTTGACAAAGGTTTTACCCGTTTTCGCGTCGGAATAGGCCATGTTGTAGGTCGTGCGCTCGTCGTTTTTCTTCCAAACCGCCACATGTTCGATGTCTTTGCCCACAAAGGTTTTTTCACCCACACGCACGACTTTCATTACGCCGTCGCGGCGGAAAACGATGATGTCGTCAATATCCGAGCAGTCTTGTACGAAGTCGTCTTTTTTCAAGCCTGTGCCGACAAATCCCTCCGCGCGGTTGACATACAATTTGGCGTTGTTCGCCACCACCGCCGAAGCCTGGATCGTGTCGAAGGCAGCGATTTCCGTACGCCGTTCACGGCCTTTGCCATGCCTGCTCAACAGGTTTTCAAAATAGGCAATGGCATAGTCGGTAAGGTGTTCGAGGTGGTGCTTGGTTTGTAGTAGTTCTTCGTTCGTTTTGGCGATTTCTTCGTTGGCTTTGAAGGAGTTGAATTTGGAAATGCGCTTGATGCGGATTTCGGTGAGGCGCGTGATGTCTTCTTCAGTGACGTCACGTAAGAGTTTAATCTTCACCCCACCCCGACCCTCTCCTGCGGGGGAGGGAGCGTTATAGGCAGGATCGGATGGGGTGCTGACGTATTTCTTCAACCCGACATCAATCGTCTGAATGACAGCCTCCCAGGTCTCGCATTCCTCAATGTCGCGGTAGATGCGATTTTCGATAAAAATCTTTTCCAACGAGGCAAAATGGAGTTTTTCCTCCAAGTCTGCTTTCAGGATTTCCAACTCCATGCGGAGCAGTTCCTTGGTGTTTTCGGTCGAAATCCGCAGCATCTCGTTCACGTCGGTGAACAAGGGTTTGTTGTCCACAATGACGCAGCAGTTGGGACTTATGCTCACTTCGCAATCGGTGAAAGCATAGAGCGCGTCAATGGTCACGTCAGGGCTGACGCCTGGCTGAAGTTCGATCTCGATATCAATTTCGGCAGCCACCTTATCCACTACTTTTTTGACCTTGATCTGGCCTTTGTCGTTGGCCTTCAGAATGCTCTCAATGAGGTCGCCGGTGTTGACTCCAAAGGGAATTTCTGTAATTTGGAGCATTTTTTTGTCAATTTCCTTGATTTTGGCCCGAACGCGAATTTTGCCGCCTCGACCGCCGCCGTTGTAATTGGAAGCGTCAATCGAGCCGCCCGTTGGGAAATCCGGGATCAAATCCGATTTCCGTCCTTTCAAACTGGCAATGCTGGCTTTGATGATTTCGATGAAATTGTGGGGCATGATCTTGGTGCTCAAACCCACCGCGATACCCTCTGCCCCATGCGCCAAAACAAGCGGGAATTTCATCGGCAAATTCACGGGTTCTCGCTTGCGCCCGTCGTAACTCAATTGCCAAACTGTGGTGTCATGGTTGAATGCCACATCGAGTGCAAATTTGGTCAGACGTGCCTCAATATATCGCGGTGCCGCCGCTGAGTCGCCCGTACGGTAATCGCCCCAGTTGCCCTGACAGTCAATCATAAGTTCCTTTTGGCCCATGTTCACCATCGCGTCGCCAATGGCTGCGTCGCCGTGCGGGTGGTATTGCATCGTCTGTCCGATGAGGTTGGCCACTTTGTGGTAACGCCCATCGTGTTGCTCGAACATGGCATGCAGGATACGCCGCTGCACCGGTTTCAGTCCGTCTTCGATGGCGGGCACGGCGCGTTCGAGGATCACGTAGGAAGCGTAATCCAAAAAGTAGTTCTGGTACATCCCCGAAAGGGTGATGACGGTATCTTCTCCGTTTTGGGAAGTGGTGGGCGGTGGTGCGGTGTCGCGCTTTTGCTTTGCCATCTTTTGCAGGGGAGTTCGTTTAATTTGGGATTTGAACTCACCGGGTGACTGAAAGTCACCCGGTGAGTTCAAATCCCAAATTAAACGAACTTACAGTTTTGGTGGTCACTATTGCTTGGGTTTGGTTTGGCTTTTTAGGGTGTCTTTTTGGGGAGGGGGCAAAAGTAGTGAACTGAATGCAACGGGTGATTGGCAGTCGCCAGGTGGATTCCGTTCAGGTCTGTTCATTTTCGCTGAACAACAGCTTATTCCCAAACGGATCGGTCAAATACATACAAATGCCGCCCCAAAAAGCGTCTTCCACGCTCGGTCGGTAGTATTTATAGTTTTTGGCGGCAATGATTTGATGCCATGCTCGAAGGCCCGTACAGCGCAGGAAGACCTTGCCACCAGGAGTACAATCTCCAGCGTGTTCTGAGCGGTGGAGCGTCAGATTCCCCAGCGAAACCTGCATATAGAGCGGCATCCCTTCCTCGAAACGGTGTTCCCAGTCAATCTGAAAACCCAGCCAGTCGCAGTAGCATTCCCGTGCTTTTTGCTCGTCAAAAATTCGGACGAGGGGGATGGTCTTGTCAATCGTATTGAAAAAGTTGCCCCACTTGGCATAACCAAGTATGCTTTGAAGTTCACGGGCACTCCAGCATTCAGTACCTTCGATGAGATAACGGGCCTCCTCGAATTTTTGGAATAGTTCGTCAATTAGTTCTTTTTTCATGGTATGATCAGAGGATGCGATAAATGCAGGTACGGAGACCAAGAAAAGGAGTTGCCATAGATTTCTATTTTGGAGGCGAAAGTAGTGCAAATTGTTTTCAACAACAAAACTTTTTGTTTTAAAAACACAAAAGGGCGACAAACCAAGTTTGTCGCCCTTAAAAAAGGTCTATTTTCAACTTTTACTCCTTATCTGACGATAATTTGAAATTAATTGGAAGCGTATATTTCAGTTTTACGACTTTTCCATCTTGAACGGCTGGTTTCCATTTGGGCATTGACTTGACCACACGAATGGCCTCGGCCACCAGATCAGGGTGCACTTCTGTATTGGTGTTGACTTGTTTGAAATCGGCTAGCGCGCCATCCTCTTTGACCAAAAATTCAACGAATACCATGCCTTCTGCATTGGCCTTACGTGCCGCTTCGGGGTACTTGACATTTTCGAGGAGGAACTTGGACAGGTCGCCGGGAAAAAGAGGCTGCAGCAAGGTTTTTTTACCCGCATCAACTGGGGAGGAAGCCTCTTCAACAGGTTTTGTACTCAACCTGAAATTCAATGGGAAATTCATGACACAACTTACTGCCTTGCCTTTGTGCTGTGCGGGAATCCATTTGGGCATGGACAACACCACACGTTCTGACGCTTCCAACATATCTTCACGCATGTTGAATCCACTACTGGTTACCGCCCGGGCTTTGCTAATTGTACCATCCTGATTCACAACGAAGCGTACGGTAGCAATGCCTTCTGCACCAGCCTTTTTTGCAGCCTCTGGGTATTCCAAATTATCTGTCAAGAACTTGTTCAGGGCCTCTTTTCCACCAGGAAATTGGGGCTGAACCTCCGTGTAACGGTACACAAGCTTGCCGCTTCCATCAACTTCTGGTGCGACATTGTTGCGCACAATTTTCATAGTCTCTTCATAGGTATTGGGGTCGAACGTGATAACGGTATCCGTCCTCATCCAGCCTTTGGATTCCAATTCGCGCACGAACTCAAGGTGCTTTTCGTCCACTGCCTGTGCGATGGCAGGGGCTTGCCGGAACAACATGGCAAACAAAAGTGCGAGCGGGGCCAGCAGGCCAAATTTGAGTGCCCTAAAAGGGGCGGAATTTTTTTTCGTCAACATAACGAGTCTTTGTTTAAGTGGTGATTGAAAGAAATGATTTGCGAAGGCAATCGGCATTCCGGACTGCGATTGCCCTATCAACAACAGGCCATATTGTTTTCTGTCAGCTTGGCGAGACGCGGCAGTATCGGCCAGGTACTCATGTACGGTACGCAATGCCCGACGGTACCAGTGCGCCAAGGGGTGAAACCAAAATACCATGCACAAAATCTCGGCGAATAATACGTCAACACTGTGCCAGCCATAGGCGTGGGCGCGTTCGTGGGCAAGCATGAGTACGGTTGGTGGCACGGACTTTAGTCCGTCGGGAGCAGCACCGTTTACGGCGCTGTGGGAAGTGAGCAGGGACGTAAACGCCCCTTTTCCTGACGGACTAAAGTCCGTGCTACCCATGGGCACAAACACCCATTTAAAAAACGAAAAAGGCACTTTTGCCTCGTTTGTCTGTATCAAAAGACAGCCATCCGGGAGCCGCTTAGACTGGCCGCACACCGCCATTTGCACGATTTTAACAAGCCCCCAGAAAAAACGTGCTGCCATTAGCAAAAGACCCGCCCAATATACAATCCACAGAAAATCAAGGTCTTGCCAAGTGCTAGTGGCTGCTTCCACCTGTTGAATCCCAACGGTGAATTCTGGCAATGTCAGCACAGGCAAACCACCATCATCCACGGGAACGGGCATCTGATCGGCAGGCAAGGCCGCCAACAAAATTCCGAGTACTGCTGTGCCAAGCAGGTAAGCGCGATTGGCACGGAAGAAGGTCTCATACCGCAGCAGTAGTGCGTAAAGCAGGACGAAAAATCCCCAGCAGAGGGTTAGTTTTAGCAGAAATATTGTCATAACAATCTATTTTTCGAGCATTTTCAATAAGTCTTCCATTTCATCTTTGCTCAATTTTTCTTCCTCGGCAAGATGCGATACCAAGCGCGGCACCGAGCCGTCGAAATAGTTGCGCAGTAAATCGCCCAGTGAGCGCCGACCATACGCCTCGCGCTCCACAAGCGGAAAATACTCGTGGGTTTTGCCGTAGGCTTTGTGCCCCACGAATCCCTTTTTTTCCAAGATACGCACCACACTTGAAATGGTGCTGTGTGGCGGCTTTGGCTCAGGACAACGGTCGAGTAAATCGCTCACAGTACCTCGGTCAACTTCCCAGAGGAGTTGCATTACGTCCTCTTCTGCTTTTGTCAATTTCTGCATGGGTGTATTTGTTGATAAGGTGATTTGGTGATTTGGTTAGCCAAGCTTGGGAACTCAAATAACCAAATCCCCAAATAAACGAATAATCAATTGTTGCCACAAAGGTGCAACGGATTATTTTCACTTGCAACTATTTTTTTAGCCAATTAACGTACTTTTACGTTATTGTGTCTTTTTGAGCATTTTCCCTTACTTTTTCGCGCAAAAAAGTTTTTAAATAAGCACATAAATGGTTAAATATCTGCTTTTGCTGCTGGCATTGCCTGTCTCATCCTTGGCTCAACCGGAGGGTTCGCAGCATCCATTTCAAGTAGGCGCCAAGTGGCATCGAGGGTTTATCATTGCCCACTCGCGGGAATTGATAGATGTTTCCCACTCCAAGCCGTATGGTTTTGAGATCAATGCGCACTGGCTTTTGGCAGGCGAACAGGAGGTTCGGGAAACGGGACTCATTGCCAAACGGGGCTTCGCGGCGTATTATTTTAATTTTGACAACCCGGAGGTACTGGGGCACAGCATCGCCTTTGTACCATTCGTAGAGCCTCTAATCCGGCCTTGGGGCCGCTTATATGGCAGCGTACAACTGGGCCTGGGAGCGGCTTACGTTTCAAAAGTGTACGACAAAACGAACAACCCTACCAACCTCTTTTTTAGCCTTCCGGTTAGCTTCTGGGCAATGCTGAACACCAATGTTTACTACAAGGTCAAAAAGCATTGGCAGCTAACAAGCAGTTTCAATTACAATCACATTTCCAATGGCGGTATGAAAAGCCCCAACAAAGGGATGAATTTCCCTACCTTCAATCTGGGCTTACAATATGCTTTTCAGTCACTTGCAATGAAAAAGCCGGCAAAGAATGCTGACTGGAAAACCCAGCCCAAGAATTTTTGCTACCTTCTGGCAGCTGGATCTTTGAAAAACGTGCCCGCTCAAGTTGGGTTTCCAACGATAGAACCAGGTATAATTTACGGGGCGCAAGGGATGTTGGGACGAAGGCTGGGCCGTATGTCAGCGCTTTCAGCTGGAATTGAATTTGTACACGATGGATATGATCGAATCCTGCTCGACCGGCTGTCTGACAAGACCAGTGCATGGAAAGGCGGGTTTTTGTTCGGCCATGAATTGCTGGTAGGCAAGGTTCGTTTTACCACGCATTTTGGGCCGTATTTTTACAATCCATCGCGCACTACCGATGCTATTTACCAAAGGTATGGGCTGTTTTACCGTTTTGGTCGGCATGTGCTGGTGGGCAGTACCCTGAAAACCCACCGCCACGTTGCAGAAGTATTCGAGTTGAGGGTGGGATGGATTTGGTAATCTTTTTTGAATAAGCAAGAAAGCAAATTTATTTCACACGACGACGCAACGACGCCACTTTTTGAGAGTCAAGCAACTAAAACGTTGTGTCGTTGCGTCGTCGTGTGAAATAAATTTGTCCTCGTACTTACAAGCATCTACTTTCGCACATCCTTCAATTTCTCAAGAACATTGCCATGCTACGCAACTCAATGCTGCTCTTTTTGCTTCTAAGCCTCTTTTCTTGCTCCGAAAATAATAAGCAAGACGAGTACCTCCGTCGCGCCCATAAATTGCTTGCTACCACCCCCATCGTGGATACGCACATTGATTTCCCTTGGCATTTGGTGGAGTACAAAAAATGGTACACCCCTGGCTACACGGCCTTTGCGATGAAGAACCCGGACGGTGATTTTGACTGGGAACGCGCCAAAAAAGGAGGGCTATATGGGCCGTTCATGTCTATTTACATTCCTGCCCATTTTCAAAAAGAGCCCGGGCGCTCGAAGCAAGTGGCCGATTCACTCATTGAAATGGTGTACGCCATCGTGAAGGATTATCCCGACAAATTCGCCCTCGCCCCACGCGCAGATGATATACTCAGCAATTTTAAAAAAGGCATCATTTCCCTCCCAATGGGCATGGAAAACGGCTCGCCTCTCGACAAAATCGAAGACGTGGCTTACTTTCACCAACGCGGTATCCGCTATGTGACGCTGACACATGGAAAGGACAATCACATTTCCGATTCCTCCTACGACACGCTGCACACGCACCACGGACTGAGCGAATATGGCCGCGAAGTGGTGCGCGAAATGAACCGGGTGGGCATCATGGTGGACCTGAGTCACCTTTCCGACGAGGCCATTATGGATGTATTGGAAGTAGCCACCAAACCACTTATCGCAACGCATTCGGCGTGTCGGCATTTCACGCCGGGCTTTGAACGCAATCTGCCGGATAGCCTGATTCGAGCCATTGCAAAAACGGGCGGCGTGGTGCAAGTCCCCTTCAGTCAATATTTTTTGGGCGGGAAAGTCCGGGACGCTTGGAAAAAAGCAGACGAGGAACGCGAAGCCAGGAAGATTCCGGAACATGGCCCTGAAGCGTTGGCATTTTACAAGGAATTTGGCAAGAAAAACGGCGAGCCGTTCTGGATTTCTGTCAGCATGGTGGCTGACCATATTGACCACATCAAAAACCTGGTGGGCATTGATTATGTGGGACTTGGCAGTGATTTTGATGGCGTTGGCCTCGCGCTTACACCCGATTTGGACGACGTAGATGAATTTCCCAATCTGATTGCCGAACTGCTGCGCAGGGGATATTCTGACGATGAGGTACGCAAGATTTGCAATGGGAATGTGCTGCGGGTTTGGAAAGGGAATGAATAGCGGTGGCAGTAGCCGATTCCCTTTAATTAGAGATTCGCCCCTGTTGTTACGTTAACAACAGGGGCGAATTATTTGCCTTATGCCTTGGGAACGGTGTCAAAATAACTTCCCAATTTGATGCCATTCTTTTGCCGCCATCCATCCTATCTTTTTCGTTAAATAGCCCCACTATTCGCCTCAAAAGATAGTTTGCTAACGCCAAAATAATTGGCCTGAAATTGGTAAGTCATTTTGACACCGTTCCTGGGCGTATTTCTAAACGCCTAATATGCAAGGGATTACTTTTAATTGGGGACTACGGTGATTGCTTCGAGTTTCCATGCACCAGCTTCTTTTGCAACTACATCAATGAAATCGCCAGACCTTCTTGCGACCACATTCCCTTTTGCGTCCAGTTCGCGTTCGGTGTAAGTGCCAACAACCATTGCTTTACCGTCAGGTTGAATGACTACACTCGTAATGGCGAGGTCAATTTCTGTAGTGCCATCCACAACAAAATCATTTTCAAGATTGCCCACAAATTCATTTTTGGACATAACCTTAGTAGCTCCATCAGGCGCCAATATGGTAATCTGTGCGGCAACAAGTTTGCCAAGTTCCGCGCTCTTTTCTGTGTTGTAGGACTTTTCCCATTTGTCGAGCAGCATTTTCATTTCATCCGCAACCACATCAACTGATGTTGGTGTTGTTGTTGTGGTGGTTGTGGTGGTGGTTGAAGTTGGTTTGAGGGTAGCCTGTTTGGTAGCGACCTGAGCTGACATTGGTGTTGCTAACAGCGCGAAAAAAAAGGCCGCCGTAAGAACAAGGCAAAATTGATTTGCTTTTTTCATGATACTTTTAAATTTTAAAGTTTGAAAAAATAGTGAAAAAGGTGTTATCCATTGCAATGACAGCAGAAAGACATACAAAGGATGGTTCAAAGGTAGTATGAACTTCAAAGTGTTTAAGCGTATAAATACGCGGTTCCAAAAATCAGGTATATCTACGGGGTACCAGAATGCCGTTATTGAAGCACTTTTTATCCTCCTTGGTCGGCATCCAACAAGAAGCCCCGGCAATGCCCTATTTTTGGGTCGACAAAACCTGTTTTCATGCACCGTTCCATACTTCTCGCCCTATCGCTTTTTCTCTTCGCACTTTCACCCGCCGTAGCTTTAGCGCAGGCGGGTTCTGCCTACAAGCCTATCACCCTCGAAGACATCTGGCAGAAAGGCACCTTTACGTCCAAGGGAATTCCTGGTTTCAACTTCCAGAAAGACGGTGCGCACTTCACCCGTCTGGAAGGAACGGCCATCACCCAGTACGATCTCCGTACAGGCGAGCACTCAGGAACCATCTTCGACGCTGCTACTTTAAAGACGGATATACCCGCTTGGAAAGGTGCTTTCGATGGTTATTCGTTTAGTGGCGACGAATCCAAAATTCTACTGACCACCAATTCGACCCCGATTTTCCGTTGGAGCACGGAAGCCGATTTTTTCGTTTTCGATCAAAAAACGAAAAAACTTTCGCAACTCTACATGGACAATGTCGAGTACCTCGATAAGACGCGCCGCCTTAACAAACAACGCTACGCCACCTTTTCGCCCGACGGCTCAAAAGTGGGTTTTGTTTTGCGAAACAATCTGTATATCAAAGACTTATCCTCCGAAAACCTCACCCGCATAACTGTCGACGGCAAGCAAAATGCAATCATTAATGGCGCCTCAGATTGGGTGTACGAGGAAGAATTTGAACTCGTCCGCGCTTTCCAATGGAGTCCCAACGGGCAATATTTGGCTTTCCTGCGTTTCGATGAACGCGAAGTACCTGAGATGACGATGGACATGTTCCGCGGCGAGCCATACCCAGAACCAATCACGTTCAAATACCCAAAAGTCGGCGAGAAAAACGCGCTTGTGACGGCGCATATTTACGATCTCTCCAGCAGCAAAACCGTAGAAGTCAATATCCCCGACCGCGAGCGCAAGGATGGCCGCCTCGACGACTACCTGCCCCGCATCGCCTGGACGCCCTCTGGCAAACTCTGCCTGACCTGGATGAACCGCCACCAAAGCATTCAGCGGTTGCTATTGGCCGAACCGACTACCGGGGCTTGCACTGTTTTGCAAGAAGAAAAAAGTAAGTATTACCTCGACCTGCACGATGTGATTTTCCTTTCCGATGGTTCAGGGTTTGTGATGCAAAGCGAAAAAAGTGGGTTCAACCATCTTTACAAATTTGACATGACGGGAAAAGAAGTGGCCGCATTGACGAAGGGCAATTTTGATGTGACGGCTTTTTATGGTATTGACGAAAAAAACGGCAAGGCATATTTTCAGGCGGCGAGCAAAAACCCCATGGCCCGCGAACTTTTTGAAAGCAATTTGAAGGGTAAAAAGCAAAAAAAAATCAACAAGCCTGAGGGCACAAACGGTGCTCAATGGAGCAGCACGTTCGATTATTTTGTACACTCTTTTTCCACGGCCAACACTCCACCACAATACGCCGTCTGCGACCGAAAAGGGAAAGTACTGCGCGCTTTAGAACAGAACTCCAATCTCCGCGGCAAACAAACGGAATACGGCACCCTACCCGTAGCGTTCTTCGATTTCAAAACCTCCGACAAGGTGGAACTCAATGGCTGGATGATCAAACCAGCCGCACCCGAATTCCAGGACCAGAAACTGCCAGTGCTCATGTTTGTGTATGGTGGCCCAGGCAGCCAGCAAGTGACTGATGCCTGGAAAGGCTCCAATTACTGGTGGTTCCAGATGCTCGCACAACAAGGTTATGTTATAGCCTGTGTGGACAACCGCGGGACAGGAGCGCGCGGCGAGGAGTTTAAAAAAATGACTTACAAGCAGTTAGGTCATTACGAGGTAATAGACCAGATAGAAGCAGCGAAACATCTTGGCACAATGGATTTTGTAGATGCGGAGCGCATTGGCATTTTTGGCTGGAGTTATGGGGGCTACATGAGCACCAATTGCATCTTGAAGGGCAGCGAGGTTTTTGAATCTGCCATTGCCGTGGCGCCGGTGACGAACTGGAAATGGTACGACTCGGTGTACACCGAACGCTACATGCAAACGCATGAGGAAAATGAGCTGGGGTACGAGGAAAATTCGCCGACTAATTTTGCAGAAAAACTGGACGGCAGCTACCTGCTAATACACGGCCTCGCCGACGACAACGTGCATTTCCAAAACACCGCAGAAATGGCCAATGAACTCATTGCCAAGAACAAACAGTTCGATACCATGATCTATCCCAACCGCAACCACGGCATCAGTGGAGACAATGCTAAAATCCACCTCTACACGCTCATGACGAAGTTTTTGAACGAAAAATTAAAGAATAAGAAGGGGGAAAAGGTGGCGCGGCCTTGAGTGTGGATTATTCTTTTTGGAATCCAATAGGTCTTCGGGATTCCCATTCGTTGGGCGCTATTTTAAGTCCCGCAATTTCGTCGGTTCGAGCCTGGTTTTCTTGGCCAAGCCAGTGCAGTACTTCGTTCACATCGGCCAGTTCGTTCTCCAGCTCGCCCACTTTTGATGCTAATTCCGAAAACGAATGAGCGTATTGCCGCAAGGCAATGAATGCTCGTACGATTGCGATGTTCACTTGAATAGAGCGCTCGGTATTCAAAATACTTGACAGCATTGCCACACCATGTTCTGTAAAAGCAAAGGGTGGATAGCGTGTCCCACCCCAACTTGAGGACGCAATTTGCGTCCTCAAGTTTTTGAACTCGTCTGTAGACAGCTCAAACATGAAATCTTCTGGAAAGCGTGTGAGGTTTCGCCGTACTGCTTCTTTGAGTCGCTTGTTATCCTACCTCATATAGAGTAGCGAGGTCAAAGTCCAGCATTACACGCTGGCCACGAAGGGTCTGGATTTTAGATTGGATAATTTGGATTTCCATTGGTTGCAGCGTTTAGTGATTGTATAAAAATACAAAAAATTAAACACCAAACCAACTTTATGGCTATCACAAAAAACTGTTTTGACAAGCATCAACCCAATCTTTCCACTGCCGCTTCCCATTCACCATATACCTTGGCTAATTCTGTTTTGAGATCGCCGTATTTCTTCAAATCGGCATTGGCGCCTGGCTTGCTATAAAAATCCGTTTCCGCCAGTTTTTGCTCCCACTTGCCAATCTCTCCTTCCAATTCGGCTATGCGTTTCTCTTGTTTCTGAACAGCGCGCTCTATTTGTTTTTTTTCTTCGGGTGAAATAGAAGAGACACTTTTTTGAAGAACGTCAGTTCTGGCAATTGTTCCATTTGGTGCAGGTTGTTGATTGTTGGCAGCTGTCCGTTTTTCTACCTCGCGCATATTGTCCAATTGTCGCTTTTCGAGGAAATAATTCACGTCGCCCAGGTATTCTTTCAAATGCCCATCACGGAACTCGATGGTGCGGTCGGTCAATCCCGACAAAAATTCCCGGTCGTGGCTGACGATGAGAAGCGTGCCGTTATATTCTGAGAGGGCTTGTTTAAGCACGTCTTTGGAAAGCATGTCCAAGTGGTTGGTCGGCTCGTCAAGCAGGAGCAAATTGAAAGGGCGAAGCAACATACTGGCCAGTGCCAGGCGCGCACGTTCGCCACCGCTGAGGGCCGCCACTTTTTTGTCCACGTCTTTGCCGCTAAAAAGGAAGGCGCCGAGGATACTCCGTACTCTGGTGCGCATCTCTTCCGGGCAGTCTTGCTCCAGTGTTTGGAGGAGCGTAATTTTTGGGTTTAAGGTCTCGGCCTGATTTTGGGCGTAATAGCCCACGCTTACATTGTGGCCAAGGGTGGCTTTGCCCGAAGTGGCCGTTTCTTGTCCGACGAGGATTTTGGCCAGGGTCGTTTTGCCCTGACCGTTTTGGCCGACAAAGGCAACACGCTCGCCCCGAAGCATTTGAAAATCAACGTTTTCCAACACTTTAACCGCACCGTAGCGCTTGGTCAGATGCTCTACTTTTGCGGTTATTTCACCGCTTCGTGGCGCGTCGGGAAATCGCAATTTCATCGTAGACGTGTCCATGTCGTCTATCTCGATGCGCTCCATTTTGTCCAGCTGTTTTTGCATGGACTGCGCCATTTTGGTCTTCGTGGCTTTCGCCATGAATCGGGTAATGGTGCGCTCACGGTCGGTAATAAGGCGCTGCTGGTTTTCGTAGGCATTTTGCGCCAGTTCGCGGCGGTCGGCGCTGAGTTCTACATATCTGGAGTAGGGTACTTTGTAGTCGTGGATTTTTCCAAGCACAATTTCCGCTGTACGATTGGTCACGTTGTCGAGGAACCGGCGGTCGTGACTGATCACGATAACCATACCGGGGTAATTGAACAACCAGGTTTCGAGCCAGAGTATGCTCTCAATATCCAGGTGGTTGGTCGGTTCGTCCAGCAGCATCAGATCCGGGCGACGAAGCAGCATTTTGGCAAGTTCTATGCGCATTTGCCAGCCGCCACTGAATTCGTCGGTCAAGCGCTTCATATCTGAGGCCTGAAAGCCAAGACCTCCCAGCACTTTTTCGGCATCGGCTTCGCTCGTGGCGCCGCCCATGTGGTGCAGATGTTCGGTGATATCGCTCATCTTTTCGATGAGTTTGTGGTACTCGTCTGATTCGTAGTCCTCCCGCACCCCGAGTTCGTCGCTTACGCGGTGGAGTTCACTTTCGAGTTCGAGGATTTCGGAAAACGCGGTCATGGTCTCATCAATCACCGTCTTGCCTTTCGGCATCAGCATATCCTGGTGTAGGTATCCGAGCGTGAAGTGGCCGGGCACCACTACATCGCCTTCCTGAGGCGACATTTCCTGGGCGATGATTTTGAGCAGCGTGGATTTTCCCGCGCCATTGCGGCCAACAAGACCCACGCGCTCACCTGGTTTGAGCACAAAATTCACGCGATCGAGCAGGATGCGGTCGCCGTATTGAATGTATATGTTGGAGAGAGATAGCATAACGGGGCGCAAAGGTACGCATTTACGCGTTCTTGCGGAAGGGACAGTTGTTTATTCTGAAAAGTTGAAAAATCGGCACTGCAAACCGAATGTCATTTTGAGCAAAGGGTTAATTGCGTTTTTCAAAACGAGTTAGTTCTTTTCGGATTTCCACTCCAAGTGATATTCTCTTCATTGCGTTTTGCACTTATATCCAAAAGTGACTTTCGTGAATGACCATGCTAAGCAATACCTTTAGTTCTTTGATTTCATGACCCACTGTTTAGTGTCATGATGATGAGGTTCATAGAGAAGTTTTTTGTTTTATTTTTGCATGGCACATATACATTCTTTCAATGCAGCACCTTCATCCTACAGAAATCCGAAAGGAAAAGTATTCGGATTTTGTTCTTCCAAGAAGTGCAAAAATTCAAGTGCTGAAACATGAACACTATTGCGTAGTGGAAGGTTACTCCATCATGGGCGAAGCACCGAAGGCTTTTATTCGGGTCTACGAAGGAGGAACACAAAACCAATGGAAAATTGCTGCCACTAAGTCTCCTCAAAAATCAAGACCCCTACATTCTACAAAATTTTATAGGGCGGAGAACAAACTGAAATTGTCCACTAATATGGGCAATCCCAACACTTGGACTTTGTATCTTGCCAAAACCGGTCACAAATGGTACCCTATTGAGTCAATCACTGAGCATCTGATTGCCCGAGTCGGGGCAGAGCTTGGCTTGAATATGGCCAAATCTCGCTTAGCTAAAGCATCAGGACAAGTAAAATTTTGAGTAAGTATTTTTTGAACCCAGAACAAGGTCAAGAGTTGGTTCATGGGATAGACATCCTGGCTGCTTACGTCGACGATCGCGCGTTTGTGGAAGAGATCGCAGTCAAGAAAAAAGAACGAGACTTCTTTACCCTTGAGGACACAGTTGCTGCAATCGAACAAGTCTTTCCATCTCAACGTACTACTATACTTGAATCTTTTTTTATCATGCTTTGCTTCGACGCTTGGGTAGGGGTTCAGGATCGCCATTTTCAAAACTGGGGAGTAGTTCGGGATATTTATGGGGGAAAGCCTCCTTATTTTTCACCTATATATGATTCAGCACGGGGTCTTTTTTGGAATCAAACAGAAAACAAGATATCAGAATGGGCAAAAGCCAAGCAATTTGAACAACAAGCAGAAAATCAGATAAAAAATTCCGTTCCCCAATTTACCTTAAGGGAAAGGCAAAAGATCAACCATTTTGACTTAGCAGAGGTTTTTTTATGTGACGAGTTTTTACCCCTTAAGTCTGTAGTAAAATTTTCACAGATGAGGGTTTGAATCGAGTACAAAGGATGATTCGTAGAGAATTCAGACAATTGTTGAGCAGAAACCGTGTAAACCTTATTTGCAAATGCCTTGAAATTCGACATCATAAATTTAGCAAGTTATTAATTTGAATTTGAAATCTTTGTGCGCCGTTTTGCGTTTTCAATTCCCAAACCCATTCTTTCACTAAACCATTTTCAGCCATGTTACAAAAATTGAAAGACTTGAAAGACTTGATTTTTAAGTCGCAGGGGCTGGAGAATGTGAGTACTCCCCCTGACAAAAAAATGACCTTCTTAGTGATGCACAACGAAAAGCATGTTGGCACACTTGAACTGGAGAACGGTAAATGGTCTTTTTCATACTCAACCTTTTTCAAAAAGGGTTTCCACAAATCAAAATCTGGCGAACAAAAGAGAGCTTCGCTCCCTGGTCCGCTATTTGGATTTCCGGATGTTGAAAAAAACTATGAGTCCGAAATCTTATGGCCATTCTTCGCCGGACGTATCCCAGGGTTGAAACAACCGGATGTCCAAGCTATTATTGAGCGTGAGCAAATTGATAAGAATGACCTTGCAGCACTACTCGAAAGATTTGGTAAAAAAACCATTTCAAACCCTTTCGAGTTAACTTTATCTGTTTAAACACGTTATTTCATAGGTACTTAGAGGAGACTTTACCAAAAAAATGGTAAAGTCTCCTTGTTTTACATTGGTAAACCAGATAGCATCCCCACTTCCCATCTCCCCCCTTCTTCCGCAATCTCCACATTTTCAAATACCGCCTTGGCCTCTGCCAGATGTTGCTCAGTATTAGCATAGCGCCCAGAAATATGTCCCAAAATCAGCCGCTTCACACCCGCTCGCCGCGCAATTTCGGCTGCCTGGGCGGCTGTAGCGTGGAAGAAAGTCTCCGCTTCCTGCGCGTTTTCGTTGGTAAAAGTGGCCTCGTGGTAAAGCAAATCCACACCCCTAACGATCTCGGCTATTGGCTCTGAAAAAGCAGTGTCGCTGCAGAAAGCATAAGAAACGGGCGAGGGAGGGTCAAGCGTCAATTCGGCATTCGAGACCCGACGACCATCGGGCAATTCAAAATCCCCGCCCGCTTTGATGGCCGGAATTGCGTTGAAAGGAATACCGTATTCTTCTATTTTCTCGGGACGAATATTGCGGGATTTGGGCTTTTCACGGAAAAGCCAGCCGGAGGTGGGACTGCGGTGATGCAACGGAATCGTCCAGACTTCCAGCCTCGGGGTTTCAAAAACCTTTGCTGAAATGGTAGCATCTACTACGTGAAATTCGATCACGAAACTAAGCCTGACCCCGCACACCCGGATGGTCGTTTCGATCAATTCCTGCAGTCCCGGCGGCGAAAAAATATGCAGGGTTTCGCTGCGCTTTTTGTGGCTCCAATTGGTAATCAGCCCGATCAGGCCAAATACATGATCGCCATGCAAATGGCTGATAAATATCTGTTTACAGGTATCCACCTTAAGACGATATTTGAATATCTGCATCTGCGTGCCCTCGCCGCAATCAATTAAAAATACCTGATTGTCTACGCGTAAGACCTGCGCTGTGTAGTGGCGACCGTGGAAGGGGCCGCCGGAGGAATTGCCGAGGATGGTGAGTTGCATGGTATGGAGCTTCAAACACCTTAGAACAATGGTGCTATTTCAGTTCTATAAACTTGTTCAAATTTTACAGTCAGCAAATCAATCAGCGTTTGCTCCATGTAATCGTATTCATCACGAATGTAAAGGCAAATGATTGGCTTCATTTTGTAGTATTCAGGAAATCGTTTTTTGATTTTATTCCGATGTTCCCGCTCCATAACAATGATATAATCAGCCCATTCGAGGTGATATTCTTCTATGCGAACATTGGCCGAAAGTTCTGTACCCGCCGAGTCCACATTAAATCGTTCGTCCCCTGAGTAGATTTGATCTGCCGTAAGACTTCGCATCCGGTTTACACTACAAACGAACAGGATATTGAGTTTGGCCATAGAAAGTAATATTTCAAACCGGCATCGGGTAAAATCTTACAAATTACCCTTCCAAAAAGTTCCAAAATCTACTTCACCAGCACCACCGTGCCCGCCCGCAATGCAATCTCATTCCTCGTTTCATTCAGTTTCTGCTGGATTTTCATAAAACGCATCATCGCCTCGTGATCGCCGGATTTGGAAGCGGTCTGTACACGGGCTAGATTCAATGCACACATTTTCTGCACTTTGCGGAGTTTGAAACGGTCGAGCGCCTGCCGCATATCGAGCGTGAAATTAAGCTCCGGCATGGGCTGGTTTTGGAGCGGGTAGTTCCACATCGCTTCCCAATTGGGCGAAAATTCCCAAGGCTCGGCGAGCAGGTCAATGGCCAAATTCGCCACATCGCCTGATTCGTGCTGGATGAAATAGTGCTGGTCAAAAACCTTGCCCTCCGCCAGCATCGTGTGGCATTCTGAAGCAATTTTGCCATACAAAGGGTTGTCAAAATCGCCCAAGGACTCTTCAATATCGGTCAACAAATACTCCCCGACCGTGATGTTTTCTTCCGGCAAAACATGCTGGCCATACAAAATCAGCAAGCGCACAATGTCGCGCTCCTGAAACTCGGCCCCAGCATTGCGCTCGACGGAAGGAGCAGATGATCGGGGCGTTTCCCAATCAGGCGGAAGTTCTCCAGCCTCGCTGGGTGGGAAATATCCACCCATATCCGAAGGAAAAAACTCATCTCCACTCCGCATCGTAGGGGCAGCGGGGGGCACATCGGAGGCCGCGCCTGGCTGTCGGGCTGCTTTTTCTTCCCGTTTTTTTAAAGTATTGGCAATGAGTTTGTTGGCCTCACTATACAAGGCTTGTTCGGGCACTTGCAGTAGTGCGGAACATTCCCGCAGGTACACGCTGCGCTTGATCGTGTCGGGTATTTTGGCAATACTGCCCACGATGTCTTTTACCAAACCGGCCCGTTTGATCGGGTCGCCTTTCGTTTCTTCCAATAGCAAGTCAGTCTTGAAAAAAATGAAATCCTTGGCGTTTTCGGTCGTGTATTTTAGGAACTGTTCGCCGCCAAATTCCTGTACGTACGAATCGGGATCATGGCCATCGGGCAGCAGGCATATTTTCACGTTCAGGTCTTGTTCCAGTGCCAGGTCAAGCCCACGCAAGGCGGCTTTGATGCCCGCCGGGTCGCCATCGTAGAGGATTTTGAGGTTGGTGGTATTGCGGCGAATGAGCTGCAATTGCCCTTCCGTGAGCGAGGTTCCACTCGAAGCCACTACGTTTTCGATACCCGCCTGGTACAAGGAAATCACGTCCATATATCCTTCCACAAGCAGGCATTCGTCCTGTTGACGGATGGCTTTTTTGGCCTGAAAAGCGCCGTACAGGATTTTATTTTTGACATATATCTCGGTCTCCGGACTGTTGATGTACTTCGGTACCGTCACCCCCCCAGCCCCCCCTGGAGGGGAGGAGTGCATGGTTCTCCCCGCAAAAGCCGCCACTTTCCCCGAAAGGTTGTGAATGGCAAACATGACCCGTGCCCGGAAAAAATCGCGCGAACCGTCCTGACTGCACAAACCTACTTTTTTCAGCAAATCCAGGTTATGCCCTGCGCTTTTGGCTTTTCGCAACAGCAGGTCTCGCTCATCAGGCGCATAGCCGAGGCCGAAAGCGCGAATGGTTTCTTCGCGCAGGCCACGTTTGCGGAAATAGGAAAGCGCCACAGACTTTCCCTCATCGGTTTCAAACAGTTGTTTTTGAAAATGCTGAAGCCCGAAATCGTTTACAATGTAAAGGGAATCAGCCAGTTGGGCTTCCGCCATTTGTTCTGGCGAGCGCTCTACTTCCTGAATTTCGATGTTGTATTTCCGGGCCAGCCAACGCAGGGCTTCGGGGTAAGTGAGGTTCTCGTGTTCCTTCAAAAAAGTGATCGAATCGCCCGCTTTCCCGCAGCCAAAACACTTGAAAATGTTGCGTGCCGGGTTCACGTTGAACGAAGGTGTGCGCTCCCCATGGAAAGGGCAAAGCCCAATCAGGTTGACACCGCGGCGCTTCAGCGTCACGAAATCTTCCACAACCTCCTCGATTCGCGTGGCGTCGAGGATTTCTTGGACTTGCTTGGGAGGGATCATGGGGCAAAAATAGCCCGGAATTTGGGATTTCAGGCGCAGGTTTGAGAAGGCTGTCTCACAAGTGCTTTTATCAGACAGGATTTACAGGATTAACAGGATTTTGACAATATTAAAGTCCAAAAGCATCCTGTAAACCAAGCAAATCCTGTCCAGAATATACTTGTAAGACACCCTGTTGAATCTGGTTCAAACCTGCAAATGCATGAACAAATTAACCCCTTCCGATTCCTTGGCGACCTGCACCTTAGAGCGTGGGAACCCAGCTTGCATCGCAAGCGCGATCATGCGGGCAGGGCTGCGGTGGTGCAAGAACCATTCGCCAAAAGTTTCCATGTAGTGGCGGCTGGGGTTTTCTTCCGAAAAGTTGCCGATGATGATTTCGGTGCCTGGGTTTCCCCATGTGCGTATCCGGTTGAGAATGGCCACGAACGTTGCATCATCGAAATAATCGAACAGCCCGGCAGACCAGATCACGTCGAATTTGTTTTCGGGCTGAAATTTGAAAATGTTGCGGTGGATAAACGCTATTTGGTTTAGCCAGGGTTCGTTGAGGCGCGTGGCGTATTCGATGGCGTTTTTATCCAAATCCACACAGGTGGTTTTGAGCGTTTTCGGGTCAATGCGCTGGTAGAGTTCGGCCAAATCGCGGGCAGGGCCGCTGGCGATATTGAGCAGCGAAGTGGGCTGGCCTTTCCGCTCTCGGAGGACGCGGGCCATGTTTTGTTTAAAATAATCTTTGCGATTGCGCACGGCTTTGGGTGCTGCCTGGCGGTGGAAGTATTGGTCCCATTTCCCGAAGTTGTCGGAACACTGCTGCGTGTAAATTTTGTCAATGATCAAGAAATCGCCCGCATAGCCAAAGGGTTTGCGGAGCACATGGCCTTGTATGGATTCATCCATATATTGCTCGCTGAGCGCGCTTTTGAACTCCGCTACTGCTTCTACGGGCACTGTCTGGATAAAACGGTCGAATTTGGCATAGTCCGAACGATCGGGGCCGTTTTTGGCCAGGAGATATTGGAAGAAGACGCTTGGGTCAATGGGATTGTCGATTTTAATGCCTTGCTGTTGCATAAAGTTGAAATTTTTAGTTTGAGTAGGTACAGCAATTTTCATGTGTCCGAATTGAATGTTTGTGAAATTCCTCTGGGGAACGACACAAAGGTCAGCCCAAACAGCCCCATGGAACCATCAAGCATTATGCAAAAAGGGTAAAGAAGGATAAAAGGTTAATGGGTGCCTAGCCCTTGTAAAACATCCACTTCCACATCTCTTTCATCGTCACTTTCTTACCGTACATCAGGATGCCCACGCGATAAATCCGTCCAGCCAACCAGACAAAGAACACCGCCGAAACAATCACCAAAGTAAGCGAAAGGGCCACTTGCCACCAGGGCGGGTTGAAGGCCAATCGGAACGGCATCGCTATGGGCGAAAAAAGCGGGAATATCGAGGCGAACACCATCAGGCTGCTGTCGGGGTTGCGCCAACCAGCCATGGAAACGATGTAAAAAGCCAGAACGAGCGGAAGCGTAGCGGGCAAAGTCAGCGCCTGACCCTCCCCTGTATCGTCGCCCATGGCTGAACCAACGGCTGCAAACATGGAGGAATAGATGAAGTAACCGCCCAGAAAATAGATGATGAACGATCCGATGAGGAGCGGCCAATTTTGCCTGCTCAATTCGGCCATGATGCGCATACCCGTATCCTGGATGAGTTCGGGGTCCATGGTAGCATCCCCCGGAGTCATGGGGGCCTGCATTTGCGAGGCATCAAAGCCCATCACAAGCGGAACAATGAACGATACCGCACCGCTCAAGACCACCCATGCCACTACCTGTGTCAAGCCGACCAAGCCGGCACCGATAATCTTGCCCATCATCAAATCAAAAGGCCGAACCGACGACATCATCACTTCCACAATGCGGTTGGTTTTTTCTTCCATCACGGATTTCATGACCATCTGCCCGTACATGAGCACCATGAAAAACAGGAGAAACGTCATGATTCCACCCACGGCAAGGCCCACTCCGGCAGAATATTTGCTCTGGTCGTCTTCCTGGTCGCTTTTGATTCCTTCAGGGTCTATGGAAACTTCTGATTCCAAAAGTTTTAGCCGCGATGCATCGAGCTTGAGCGAGTCCATCTTGAAAGATTTTATTTTCGCCGCAATTCTTTTTTCAATCAACCCACTTTTTTCAGGCGCGAGTTTCTCGTCTGAATAATAGAATATCGTGTGGTCTTTTTGTTGAAAATTGCCCACTGGGGGAATGCGCAATACTCCGTCCAGTTTTTTTTCAGTCACCTCTATTTTGAGTGCCTCAAGGGTTTTGTTGCCGGACGGAATGAACCGAACGCCCTTTTCATCTGGAAGTGGATTCACCATTTTGGCTTCATCGAGCACGGCGACTTTGATTTCATCACTGCCTTGATAGCTGGACAAGCCAATAATCACGAGCATGTACACCAGCAAGCCCACGGGAGCCAACAGTGTGCCAATGATGAAGGATTTTTTGCGCACGCGCGTCAGGTATTCGCGTCGTATGATGAGGGAAAGTTTGGACATGGTTGATGATTTGTTTAGGTGTGGATTTGGGGATTTGGTTATTTGGGGATTTGGGGATTTGAACACCCCAGCTTGGCATTCAGTTTTTCGGAAGGCACAAGCAAAAACCAAGCTGGGGTGCTTGAATAACCAAATCCCCAAATAACCTAATCCTCCGTTTCTGCTACCCGTTGAATAAAAATTTCATTGAAGGTTGGCAAGATTTCTTCAAAACGGGTAATTCGTTTGCCTTTCTGCAAAAACAACTGAAGTAGTTCATTGCTCTCTGCATCATGGTCAAGTTTGAAAGTCAGGGCATTTTTTTCAGTTTTTACCACTTCGAAGCGCTCGGGCAAATCAGTAGGCGGTTCGCCCAGCGTTTCCACGCGGAAGAGGTTTTGTTTGTACACGTTTTTGATGGTTTGCACCTCGCCGTACAACACGTTTTTCCCTTTGTTGATGAGCACAATGTGGTCACACATTTCTTCCACTTGCTCCATACGGTGGGTGCTAAAAATGATGCTCGTGCCGGCTGCATTGAGTTGGCCTATTTCGTCCTTTATCAGGTTGGTATTGATCGGGTCGAGGCCCGTGAACGGCTCGTCAAGGATGAGCAGTTTGGGTTTGTGCAGCACCGTGGCGATAAACTGGATTTTCTGCTGCATACCCTTGGACAGGTCTTCCACCTTTTTATTCGCCCAATCTTTGATATCGAATTTCTCGAACCACATGTCAATTTCCTGTTGCGCCCTGGCCTTCGTCAGTCCTTTGAGTTGGGCGAGGTAGAGGAGTTGCTCGCCAACTTTCATCTTTTTGTAAAGACCGCGCTCTTCGGGCATATAGCCGATGTGTTCGGGTGAGCCGGAATGCAGCTTTGTGCCATCCAGGAAAATCGAACCCGAATCGGGCGCCGTAATGGTCGTAATCATCCGAATGAGCGAGGTTTTGCCGGCGCCATTGGGGCCGAGCATTCCGAAGACGCTGCCTTTTTGCACGTCGAGGCTGACGTGGTTGACAGCCATATAGTCGCCGTAGGTTTTTACGACATCTTGTACGGAAAGAATCATTGAAAGTGTGATTTGTTTATCTGTTGATTTGGTGATTTGTTTGCCTGTTTACCCGCCCTAGCCCTTTAGTGCGAAGGAGGGTTGAATAGTGATTTGCTTGCCCGCCTTCGCTGAAGCTACGGCGGGTAAAGTGGCCGAAAGTCGCAAGTTTGCAAGAAGTTCTGTTTCTTTTTTCGTCAAACGAAGGTTTTGCAATGTTTTGTAAAATGAAAATGGGGGATGAAAGGAATATTAAAAGTGGACGGAACTGGCCTCCAGGGTGGACATCACGCTCGCCAACCTCTCCATCCTGAAAACCGGCAAAGCCAAGGCCATCCGCTTCGGTACGCTCGAAGCCATCTGCAAAGTGCTGGATTGTCAGCCTGGGGATGTGCTGGATTGTCAGCCTGGGGATGTGCTGGAATATGTGCCGGTCTCAAGCGGGACTATTAAAAATTCGGGATGATCCGTTTTCACCACCGGTTATTAATGCGAATCACACATCAATCCGCGCATATTTCGCATTCGCCTCAATAAACGCCCTTCTTGGCGGCACCTCATCGCCCATCAGCATGGCGAACATACGGTCGGCCTCGTTGGCATCGTCAATGGTGGCCATTTTCAGAATGCGGGTTTTGGGGTCCATGGTGGTTTCCCAGAGTTGTTCGGCGTTCATTTCACCAAGACCCTTGTAGCGCTGCACTTTTACCGAGTCGTCGTCTTCACGGCCACCGGAGAATTCCAATTGTGCCGCTTTGCGCTCTGTGTCGTTCCATGCATAACGTTGGTTTTTGCCTTTTTTTACGAGATAGAGCGGCGGTTGTGCAATGTAAATGTGGCCTTTCTCGATCAGTTCGCGCATATAGCGGAAAAAGAACGTGAGGATCAGTGTTGTGATGTGCGAACCATCAATGTCGGCGTCGCACATAATGACCACCTTGTGGTAGCGCAGTTTTTCGGTGTTGAGGATTCGGTGTCCTTCATCATTCTCGCTAATGCTCACGCCGAGCGCCGTGAAAATGTTTTTGATCTCCTCATTCTCGTAGATTTTGTGCTCCAGGGCTTTCTCTACGTTCAGGATTTTACCCCTTAGCGGCAGGATGGCCTGGGTGTGGCGGTCGCGGCCCTGTTTGGCCGTACCACCTGCCGAGTCGCCTTCCACGAGGAACACCTCGCTCTCTGCGGGGCTTCGGCTGGCGCAGTCAGCGAGTTTGCCGGGGAGGCCGCTGCCGGTGAGGGCGCCCTTGCGCTGCACCATTTCGCGGGCTTTGCGGGCCGCATTGCGGGCGGTGGCCGCCAGCACTACTTTTTCGATGATGCGCCGGGCCGGGTTGGGGTTTTCTTCCAAAAACTGCTTCAACGCGTCGCCCACGCAGCGGCTTACGATGCCGAGCACTTCGGAGTTGCCGAGTTCGCCTTTGGTTTGGCCTTTGAACTGAGGCTCCGGCACTTTCACCGAAACGACGGCCGTCAGGCCCTCCATGAAGTCCTCGCCAGAGATGGCGAAGGTTACTTTTTTGAAAAAACCGTTGTCGTCGCCGTACTTTTTGAATTCACGGGTAAGGGCGCGACGAAACCCGTTCACGTGGGTACCGCCATCGCGCGTGCTGATATTGTTGACAAAGGCCACCACGTTTTCTGAATACGAGGTGTTGTAAATCATCGCTACCTCTACGTCCACGCCTTCTTCGCGGGTGCTGATGTAGATGGGCTTGTCAATGAGGTTGGTTTTAGCTTCATCCAGGTAGACGACAAATTCCTGCAAGCCTCCCTCGGAATAGAAGAGTTCGGTTTTGTAACTGCCGTCTTCGTTTTGCTCCCGCTCGTCGACCAGTGATAAGCGAAGCCCCTTGTTCAGGTAAGAAAGTTCGCGGAGGCGGTGCGCCAGAATGTCGAACTTGTACTCAGCCGTTTCAAAAATTCCCGGGTCGGGCAGAAAGGTAATGGTCGTGCCGCGGTCCTTGGTCGTGCCGATTTCGCGCACGTCGTATTTCGGTTTGCCTTGGCTGTATTCCTGTTCAAAAATTTTCCCCTCACGCCTCACCTCGGCGTGGAGCATGATCGAAAGCGCATTCACGCAGGAGACGCCAACGCCGTGCAAGCCGCCGGATACCTTGTAGGAATCCTTGTCGAATTTGCCGCCTGCGTGCAGCACGGTCATCACGACTTCGAGCGCCGATTTTTGCAATTTTTCGTGCATCCCGGTAGGAATACCGCGCCCATCGTCGGTGACTTGAATAGAATTGTCGGACTGAATAACAACTTCGATATGGGAGCAGTGGCCTGCCAAATGCTCGTCAATCGAGTTGTCAACGACCTCCCATACAAGGTGATGGAGGCCTTTGATATCGGTGCTGCCGATGTACATGCCGGGCCTTTTTCGCACCGCCTCCAAACCTTCGAGGGCCGTGATGCTGCTCGCGTCGTAATCGCTTGCGGCAGCCGGGTTTTGTTGTGGGTCAAGTGATGTATCTTCTGTCATGCGTTCCGTGTCTTTTGCTGCTTTTGTCTTTGAAAAAATGTGTGCAAAGATACGGCGAATTGCTCGCTAAAAGAAACCCGGAGGGGAGTTTTTTTGGAGTTTTTTCAGAACTTGTTTTCGATATAAAAAATTGAAAATCAAACAATTAAATGGCTTTGGATGCTGAGCAGTCAAGATTGGGAATTGCGGTCAAAATGTGTTATAGGTTTTCTTGGTCACTGCCCTGCACTTTTGCCTCTGTCATTTATTCACCTTCATAATTTTCCCTTTATGAAAACAACTGCGCTTTGTTTAATCCTTGTTTGTTTTGCAAGTCCCCTGACCAGCCAAACGGTAGCACTTGATACTACTTTTGGTATTAATGGAAAGATTATAACGGGGTTGTCTGGAATCAGCGGCAATCCTTACGGGATAGATTTTGTGGCGCTTCCAAATGGAAAAATAATGCTCGGAGGAAGCATTCCCGACCATGTAGGCGTTGAAAAATATGACAATGCCGGGGTGAGGGATACTTCGTTCTCAAAATCCTTTGTCGAATCAGTTGGGCTTGAAGTTGGGGTCTCCGTACAAAAGGATGGAAAAGTTTTATTGGTAAGTGAAAACACCATTGGCCTTACCACTTTCGCTGTGCGCTTTGATACGCTTGGCAATCTGGACCCAAACTTTGGCAGTGGCGGCATAGCACAGACCTTTGTAAGCCACTTTTTGATTCACAATGTTTTGGAGCAATCCGATGGTAAAGTGGTTGTTTTTGGTGACGAATATGGGATAAATTCAAGCACATTCTCCGCAGTTCGTTTCCTTTCAAATGGCACGATGGACAGCACGTTTGCCACCAACGGAAAACTAAGCATTGACCTTCCCGGCTACGCGCATGAAGTGCCCATAGCCATGCTCGAACAACCCGATCACAAATTGATTTTTGTCGGTTCGATTGGCTACCCTACCTGGAATATTTTCATGCTGCGTATCCATCCAAATGGCTCCAATGATTATTCCTTTGGTGAAGATGGGATAATAATTGACCCTATCAACGGCCAAAGCAACGCCTATGCTTTGGCACTTCAAGCAGATGGCAAAGTTGTACTTGCTGGCGATACTGGCCCTGATAATCAAGCCATTGTAGCCCGTTACAATATAGATGGCACACCTGACACCGACTTCGGCGAACAAGGTGTGCAATACCTTGCAGAAGCAAATGAAGGAATCGGGATCGCAATACGGCCTGATGGAAAAATTCTTACTGCAAATTGGGCCTTGAATGCTACGCTTGGAAACCTGGCATTGGCTCAATTGCTACCCAATGGACAAAGAGACCTGGCGTTTGGCATCAATGGCGTTTTTAGAATGGTTGACCCTGGAATGCGTCCAAGAGCGTTGTCCCTCATTGGAAATAAAGCAACGGTATCGGCCAGAAAATTTATAGGAACTACTCTAAAGCAGGTTTTTCGCTTCATTTTGGACCTGAACGTGGGCATACTAAATCCAAACAACCCGCCCGACCCGACACCCTGGGTCTACCCCAACCCCATTTCCGACCGATTCAATTTGGAATTCTCGCTTACCCAAAAAGAACAAGTAAGCATCCACCTGATCGACATGAATGGAAAACTAGTTGAATCCCTTATCGAAAACCAGTCCTTTGAACAAGGAGAACACAACATCATGCTTTCCTGTGCCGAGCATCTACCCACCGGAAATTATATCTTGACACTTGAAGTGGCAGGGAAAAGGATGACCAGTATTCAAGTCATGAAAAATTGATGGTTCTGTCGCATTCCAAACCTATGAGGTTTTGGAAACCTCATAGGTTTTTCAATCTCGGCAACAGCTGCATTTCCACCAGCCGCTCCTCAATCTCCGTTCCCGGCTCGTGCCAAATACCCTGAATGCCCACTTGCCTGGCGGCTTCCACATTTTCGGGCAAATCATCAAAAAACACCGTCTCCTTCGCCACCAATTCCGCATCAGCCAGCACGTACTCGAACGCCTCAAGCATAGGCTTCCGCAGTCGGATGAGGTGAGAAAAATACACTCCGTCGAAGTAGCGAGATTCATAATCGCCCCGACAGTTGTCAGTACCTCGCAGCATATAGTCGGCAATCCAGTTTTCGTGAAGACCATTGATGTTGCTAAGTAAGAACACTTTATAACGTTGCCGCAAACGCAGCAGCAGATCAAAACGATGCTGCGGCATCCCGATGAAAATGGCGTTCCAGGCACCGCTTACCTGTTGCGGGGTAAGCACAGGATCGGAAGCACGGCAAAGTTTTCCCACAAACTCTGCCGTGCTGAGTCCACCCGTTTCGTACAGTTCAAACACCCGCTCCCGGAGCAGATTTTCTTTGGCCGAGGCAAAGTTTTCGCCCCACAGGTTTCTCATATCCCGCTCAAAAGCAGCCAGATCAAGGTCAAAAAGGACATTGCCAAAGTCGAAGATGATGTTGCGGATCATGAGATGGTCATTTCGTCATTCGTCATTTCGTCATTAGTCATTTCGTCATTAGTCATTTCGTCATTAGTCATTTCGTCATTAGTCATTAGTCATTAGTCATTTCGTCATTCGTCATTAGTCATTAGTCATTAGTCATTTCGTCATTAGTCATTAGTCATTCGTCATTAGGGTCATTGCGACGATAGTGGTCTGAGCGTTTGAATGCTAAGGCAAAGTAAAGCAATGACTAATGACATAATGACCCCTAATGACTCTAATGACATAATGACCCCTAATGACTAATGACATAATGACCCCTAATGACTCTAATGACATAATGACCCCTAATGACTAATGACATAATGACCCCTAATGACTAATGACGAAATGACCCCTAATGACTAATGACATAATGACCCCTAATGACTCTAATGACATAATGACCCCTAATGACTAATGACGAAATGACCCCTAATGACTCTAATGACATAATGACCCCTAATGACTAATGACGAAATGACCCCTAATGACTCTAATGACGAAATGACCCCTAATGACTCTAATGACATAATGACCCCTAATGACTAATGACGAAATGACCCCTAATGACTAATGACTAATGACGAAATGACCCCTAATGACTAATGACCCTAATGACTCTAATAACCAATGACGAAATCACGCCCATTTACGACCTTCGCCCCTGCATTTTCAAAAAGCAAGCGCAATGGCTAAAAAATCAGCACCTCAACCCAAAAAATCCGACAACCAAACATCCACGGGCATTTCTGATTCCACAGAAAAATGGCTCCCATGGGCCTTGGCCGCGGTGGCTTTTATCCTGTACAGCACGGGGTTTGGCAATCAAATGGTGGGCATGGACGACCACTCTGCCACAGTTGACAATCCTGCCGTAAAGGATTTCCTGATTTTTGGAGGTTTCAACCTCGGAATGTACGCCCCGCTCACTTGGATCGGCTATGAAATCGCCTACATCCTCGGCAAGGAAAGCCCGATCTATTATCACATACTCTCGGCAATCGTACACGCCATCAATGTAGTGCTGGTGTTCAGGGTCTTCCAGAAGCTCGATTGCAATCTCACAGTATCGGCCATTGTAGCCTTGTTTTTTGCCATCCACCCGCTCAATGTGGAAGCCGTGGCTTGGATCGCGGGCTTCAGTACGCCGCTCTTTTCCATGTTCTGCCTGCTGGCTATGAACTATTACCTGCGGCACACAAAGGATGAAGGGGGCGGTTATGGCAAAAATTACTGGCTCGCGCTCACCATGTTCCTGCTGGCTTGCCTCGCCAAATCGGCTGCCGTTACCCTGCCGCTCACGCTGCTGGTGCTCGATTTGTGGAAAAAGCGCAGTTTTAGCCAAAGCGTTTTGCTTGAAAAAGTTCCGTTTTTTGTCATTTCGCTCGGCTTTGGCATCCTTACCCTATACTCACGCCAACACGCTGGCCAACTCGATCAGCCTGCTGATTTCAATTTGCTCGACCGGGGCTTCATGGTCTGCCATACCATACTTTTTTATTGGACAAAACTACTGGCACCCACCGGTTTGAGCATTTGGTATCCTTTTGAAAAAACGAATGGTGTCTGGAGTTGGGATTATCTGGCTTCTCCAGTAATTCTGCTGGGAATCCTTTTTGCCGCCTGGCGCAGCCGCCTGGCGATGCCCTTGTTCTGGATTGGCATTTTGTTCTACCTGTCCAACATCGTGCTTTCGCTGCCTTGGTCTACATTCGGCACTTTCGAGCTTCGCTCCGACCGTTACAATTACCTCGCCGGACTTGGAATGTTTGTCATGTTGGCTTCACTGCCCGATTATTTAAAAGCAAAACGGCCTTCCTGGTCTGGCGCCGCTTGGGCCTTAATCCTGGGCTTGAGCTTTGTTTGGCTCGTCACCGCGGCCCTTCGCATCCGCGATTGGAAGGACACCATGACCTTGATTGACAAGGCAATAGCCGCTACTGGCGACAACTTTGGCAAAGCCTATTTCTGGCGAGGAATGGCCTACGGCAAAGCCAGCGACGCACAAAAAGCAATCAACGACTTCAGCAAGGCCATAGAGAAAAACCCAATGCTTTATCAGGCCTACAAATTCAGGGGCAACATTTATGGCGTAAAGAAAAACTATGAACAATCCGTTGCCGACCTGACGAAATTTCTGGAACATTACCCCACTGAGGTGCCAGAATTGTACAATCGCGGCCTTTCATACGCCAATCTGGAGCGCAACCAAGAAGCTGTAGCCGACTTTACCCGTGCAATCGGGCTGGATACCACCTTTGCTCGGGTGTATCGTGCCAGGGGTAATTGCTACCTAAAACTTGGTGAAACGGAGAAGGGAAATGCTGATTTGGCGAAGTATGAGCGCATGCCGAAATAGAATTTACGATTTTGGATTTACGATTTTGGATTTACGATTTACGATTTACGATTTACGATTTACGATTTTTTTGATCCGAAGAAGGGATGAATCATGCCTTCTTCGGATCAAAAAAATCGTAAATCGTAAATCCAAAATCGTAAATCGTAAATCAAAGCACCGAATATTCCACAAACGGCAGCTGTTCCGGGTAATCTGTGGTATAATGCAAGCCCCGGCTTTCGCGGCGGTGCGAGGCGGAGCGGGTAATGAGATACGCCACCGTGATGAGGTTGCGAAGTTCCATCAATTGTGGGCTGATGGTGGTTGTTTTGTATAGTTCCTCCGTCTCTTGGTAGAGCAGAAAGAGGCGGTCGAGCGCGCGTTTTAGACGCACATTGGAGCGCACGATGCCAACGTAGTATGACATGATTTCGCGCAATTCCTTTAATCCTTGCGTGATAAGCACCATTTCTTGTGGGTCCGTGGTTCCCTCTGCGTTCCAGTCTGGCACCCCTTCTTGAAATTCCCAGCCTTCCAATTTCCCCACCAGATCGTGCGCCACGCGGTGGGCAAACACCATGCCTTCGAGCAATGAGTTGGAGGCCAGGCGATTGGCCCCGTGCAAGCCGGTACTCGTGCATTCGCCCGCAGCGTACAGCCGATGGATACTTGTATGTCCGTATTCGTCCACCAAAACGCCCCCGCAAGTGTAATGGCAGGCAGGTACGATTGGAATCATATCTTTCATCGGGTCAATGCCGATGCTTTTGCACTTTTCATAAATGGTAGGAAAATGCGCCAAAAAATCTTCTTTGTTCAAATGGCGGCAATCCAGATACATACACTCCGTGCCTCGTTTTTTCATTTCAGCGTCTATTGCGCGGGCCACAATGTCGCGCGGAGCGAGCGAGAGGCGGGGGTCGTAATGCTGCATAAACTCCTCGCCCTCAGCGGTTTTTAAGATTCCGCCAAAACCTCGCACTGCTTCTGAAACAAGAAACGAGGGGTTGTCGCCCGCCGGGTTGTAGAGCGCGGTAGGGTGGAATTGTATGAACTCCATGCCCTCTACCCGGCCTTTGGCGCGGTAGGCCATTGCCACACCATCTCCTGTTGCAATGACCGGATTGGTGGTGGATTTGTACACCTGTCCCGCACCGCCCGTGCATAGCACTGTGACCCGTGCAAGGATAGTATCAATGTCGCCATTCTGCTTGTTGAGCGCATAACAACCATAGCACGCTATGTCTGGTGTAACGCGGATGACCATGCGCCCCAGGTGGTGCTGCGTGATGAGGTCAAGTGCAAAGCAGTGTTCAGATGTGGTGATATTGGGATATTTTTTGGCCTCTTCCATGAGGGTGCGCTGCATTTCCCAGCCCGTGAGGTCTTTATAATGGAGTATTCGGTGTTCGGAGTGGCCGCCTTCCCTGGCGAGATCGTATTCGGAGGAACCTTTTTCTTTGTCAAAATGGGCGCCCCAGCCGATGATTTCGCGTACGCGTTCAGGGCCTTCTTCCACCACAATGCGCACGATGTCCGTTTTGCAAAGGCCGTCGCCCGCATCCAGGGTATCGGCGATGTGCTTTTCAAAATTGTCTTTTTCGAGGTCCCACACAGCAGCCACACCGCCTTGGGCATAGCGTGTGTTGCTTTCGCCTTCGACGGTTTTTGTTAGCACGAGTATTTGTCGGTCGGGAAAAAGTCGGGAAGCCTTAACGGCAAAAGTCAGCCCAGCAATGCCTGAGCCGAGCACGAGGATGTCTGTTTTGGTGCGCGTCATGGTGCAAACATAATAAGAGGCTATCCCAAATGGTTGATGAAGGTTTATAAAGTTGATGAAGGTTTATTTTTTGCACTCGAAAAGGGGCAAGTCCCTGCTTTTTTGAGCGAATATCATCAACCCTTATAAACTTTATAAACCTTCATCAACTTTTTACGATTTACCTATACCCCACCGCGATCACGCCGCTCCCCATTATTTTTTGCTCTTGATTCTGAATCGAGTCAAACAACCAACAGGAAAAATCTACGTGCATTTTCCAGGTCTTCTCCCCACGCTCGTTCGTTTCCCAGGGCTCCGAATCCAAGATGATGAAGTGCGACAAAGAACCGGATGTGTCCTGGGGTTGGGGAAGCTGATCGGAACGAAGGACGGATCCATTGGGCGTAACCCATTGGATGACGACGGTGTGTAGCGCAAAGCTGTCGCTGAGCGGCGATTTGTACTCCCAGGATTGGTCAACCGCAAAAATCGAATCAGGGCGGACAAAATTTTCCAGCCACTCATTTTTGAATTCAAACTTCACACTTTCAGGGCAATTGCCAATTGGACAATCCGCGTCTGCAAACGCGCCAGACATCACCAGTACATTGTCAGAACCCTGCTCAACCCTTGTGAAGAGGTATTTGCCGTCCACACCTGCCGTCATACCCGCTGTCGTGTTGCTATCGGCTTCAAATCCGACAGAAAACACAGGCGTATCAAATCCGCCATCGGGCGGTTCGGATTTGCAGCAAGCCGACCAAATTGTGGCGGCGAGTGTAATAGAAATAAGCAATCGAGCATAGTAAACCGCAGAGGCGTAGAGGCGCAGAGGATTGATTTTTATACACTTGGGGTCTCCGCGCCTCTGCGGTTCATTCTTGCTTAGGTGTTCAAGTATTTTTCTCATAGTTATTGCTCAGTTTTTAAAACAAACGAACCCTCAGCCCCAATTCTACATTACCCAAACCATCGTTTTTAACCCCCTCCCCTAAGATTTTGAAGACTGGCGTGAAACGGTACTGCGCCCGTGTCATCAAGGAAAACCGACGGCTCAAACGATACTCCGCCCCGGCAAACGCCGAGAAATAGTTTCGGTTGTAAGGCTCGGAGTCCCCTTTTACAAATTTTTTGACCGTGGTTTTTGCTCCTCCCAAAGAAGACTCCACGGTGTATTCCGTTCGATTTTGAACCAAAAAAAGCATGCCTGCTGCGCCGCCACCTTCCAGCCCCCAAGGGCCTTTGTGCCAATGCGCCGACAATGGAACTTCGAGATAATGTAGTCCGCGGGTTTCACGTTTCCATTGCTCGCTTTTGAAGCCAAACGAGTAGTGCAATTGCTCCACCTGATTGGGATTGGACGAATCTGACGGTGCCGCGTAGCCAGGCACAAAACGCGCTTGCAGACCCAGCATTAGCGACCAGTTTTTGTCCAAACGATAATCTCCAAATGCACCAACAGCCCAGCCTGCCCAAGGGCCAAGTGTTTGGGTTTGCTGATACGCCGCTCCGGCCAGCGACAAGCCGAACGAAAAACCTTGATCCTGAACAGGTTTGATTTTCGCTGCAATCGGCTCCTTGGCCACCGTAGGCAGTTTCCGAGGCTGAAAAATACGCTCTGGTAATGCCACAGGGGTCAGTGGCGTTGGGATGATGGTTAGTGGAATGGTAATTGGTGGACTGGTGGATTGGTGGTTGGTGATTGGTGGACTGGTGATTGGTGGAATGGTGATTGTTGGACTGGTGGATTGGTCGTCGAGTTCGGGGATTTCTTTCTGGCGCTGATCGGTACTACCAACGTTTATAGTCGCATTTTTACCCTCCAGACTTTTTTGTGATGCTTCTGTGCTTGCCACGCTTTTTGAAGTCCGAAACCCTGCTATATTTTCACTAACATGCATGTTTTCGCGTTGGTTGGTTCCAACCTTTGTTTGATCCTTAGAACCTGATGATTTAATTGTTTGCTCGCTTAAAGTCGGTTTTCCATCAGTATTGCCTGAGTGCTCCATTTTACCGGTCGAAAAAATTGAATCCTGCTCTCCTACTTTGTGCTGCGACAAATTTCCAGCAGGTCGCTGCACAAGCAATAACCAGGCAAGCAAGGCCATTGCCAACACCAGCCCGATGAAGAGCCAAAATCTTCTGCGCCGCTTATCCTCCTCCTTTTCGAGCAAGGCTTGGGCTTGTTCCCAGTATTCCTCCCGGAACTCGAAACGCTCCCCCGGATCGTCGGAGTCAAATTTTTGTCGCATCAGGTCGTCTATATTTTCCATCTTCTTGACTGGTGACTGGTTTATTGGTGACTGGTGGATTTGGCGGTTTGGTTATTTGGCTTTGGCACCTCAAATCCCCAAATAACCCTCACCCAACCACCATTTCCGTTTTTATCCAAGATTGTAGTTGTGCTCGGGCATTGCTGACGTGCCACTTAGACGTGCCTTCGCTCATGCCGAGCATATCACTGATTTCATGGTGACTGAATCCATCAATTGCAAAGAGATTGAAAACCTTCTGGGTCATGGGCGGAAGCCGTTGCAACAAGGCTTCAATGTGTTGAACATCAAGACGTAGGTCGGCCTCGTTCCAATCAATCGGTTCGCTGGCATAGACCCGCTCGATGTCTTCCGTAAATACTGTGAGTTCGCGCCATTTCTTTTCGCGGCGGAATTCATCAATCACCGTATTAATCATAATCCGCCGAATCCAGGCTTCAAATGGCACCTCATCGCGCTTGTAACGGTCGAGGTTTAGGATGATTTTGAGAAAACCGTTGTTCACCGCCGACACCGCGTCCTGTTGGTTGCGCCGATAACGCATACACACCGCCATCAGCACTGGAAAGCACGAGCGGTAGAGCGCGTACTGTGCTTTGCGGTCGCCTTCATTGGCCGCTTGTAGAAGTTGCGGGTCGAGGTTCAAAGTTGTTTTACAATTTGAATATTACGTTTTGGGTATTGAGGTGCTTGATTTTGCGGTATTACATTTTGCGGTTTTACATTTTCCTGTTTAAAACTCCCGCCGAAGGCCGCTTTTGGCCTCCGGCGGAAGCGTACGGGTGTTTATTTGTTTGTGTTCGCAAGACTTTACGCAGGGGTTGGCCGGGAGGTTGGGTGGCTGGGATTTTTTTTTAAATGTCCAATGTCCAATAGGGAATGTCCAATGTCCAATAAGCCCTGCGTTTGGCATTTTTAGTTCCTCAATGCGATGAATTCAACGTGAGCGGCTATTTGCGACGCCAACTTGGACATTGGACATTCCTCCTTGGACATTGGATATTTATTTAAGCCCCTGCACCACCGCCAACACCAACAGCACCTGCTCCTCTTCAGGCGAGAGATTGCGCAGTAGTGTGACTGCCCTGGGTATGGGCGACACGGTGCGCTGTCCATTGGTAATGGTAGCAGCATCACTTTGGCCAAGCAACACAGGCCATTGGCGAAGTTCGGGGTCGGTCTCCAATTTTGCCAGCATTTGGCTTTGTTTGCTGCTGGAGAGCAACACACCGTCTACCAAAACAGCATACGGCTTATCATCCTGCCAGATTTCTGTTTCTTTCCCTTTTTGTCTGAAAACGAACTCTTTATCGCTGGTTTTTGCCACAACGACCGAGGTCTTCCCGCTTTTTTGCCCCGCAAATACCATTACTGGTTCTTGATAAATGGTGCTGAAAAAGCCTTCAAAAATGGGATCGCGCCAGCCGGCTTTTTTCAGCATTTTAGGCTTCAAGGAAAGATGTGAGAGGGTTTCGGAATCGCAGGCATTGAGCAGCTCGGGCATCCCCTTGGTGCGTAGTTCATTTCGCATATTCAAACGACCGCGCAGTTTGGCGAGCAATTCTTTCCAGGCCCGCGAGGCAGGATTAAAGGCGATACTGCCCAACACGTTGGCAATGAAATAAAAAATCCCGGTAATAAACAGCCCCACCAAGAGGGCGGCGAAAAGCAATCGGAGGAGTGCGGCCATGTTTTTTAGTTGCAAAGATAACTGCTTGAGACGAGTGGTTCCGCGTCCCGGGGCTGCACAGAAAAAAGCGTAGTTTTACTGCTCGAATTACTGGATTATTTCACAAAAAGACCCGTGCATGAAATCAGTTTCCCATTTTTTGATCTTGGTTCTCTACTGTTTTCCCTTGTTTCTCCAGGCACAATCATGGCAGAAATTGGAAGGACCTGCAGGAGGCGGTAGCCTTGTTTTTTCCGGCAAAAAGGGCTATTTGTTTATGAAAACATTCCACAACGATCTTTACCGCTCTTCAGATGGTGGCCTTCAATGGCAGAAAATGCCCTTGACACCTGCCGACTCATGGACATGGTCATTGGTGGTGGGGGCGGATGGCAATTTGTATGCGGGTAAACTCAACAAGTTGCACCAATCCACAGACAACGGCGAAACCTGGAGTCAAATCAGCACTATTTCTCACAATACTATTTATGCATTGCCCGGCGGGGAGATATTAATTGGCGTATCAGGCGGCATCCTGCGCTCCATTGACAATGGTGGCACTTGGAACATGGTTACCAATATTACGGACGCATCTGGTGGTTTTGTCTACAACCCGAACACGGGCGACGTATATGCGTGGCAAAAAGCAGCGAATGCAAGTACCGTGTGGGTGTCGTCCAACAATGGCCTAAACTGGTCGGTGCTGTTTGAAGACGATGCATTGTCGCACCCGTACCAATGGTCTTTTGGGCCAAATGGGGTCATTTTTATGGGCGCGAGGGACCTTCTCTGGCGTTCTTTGGACAATGGCGTGAGTTGGACGGGCATTGATCCGATGTTTCCAAATTCTGGGCGGGAAGTATCGGTGGGAGTAAGCATCACGGGGCGAGTGTTTGCTTTTGAATGGTTTTTGTCAAAATATTCCGACGACAATGGCTTGACTTGGCTGCCACTAACCGATAGCGGCCAAAACGAACTCAACCTTTTTTTTCCCACAGCCGAAGGATCGGTTTTTGCGCTGCGCGGTCACGGCGGAAGTTTGCACCGATCCGACAATGATGGAGCGACATGGCATTTTTCGGCCAATGGAGTACTGAAATCCAATGTTTCTAATTTAAAACATGTAGACGACACCCGGATGCTGACACTTACTCCCGATGGACTTTTTTATAGCAATGACAGCGGAGATACTTGGCATTTGAAATGGGAAGCAGTGAATTATAATTCCTACACTTCAGGCCAACATTCCCTTCAAACCGCTCCTGACGGCAGTTGGTATCTTTGGACGGGGCTAAACCTTATGAAATTCACGGACGAAGGCCAGTCGCACAGTTTGCTGCAAGTGCCTAATTTGACCGAATACAATTTTAACCGACTTTGGGTAAGCCCCCAAACGGGCACCGTATTCATCCGTGAATCGCAGGCCTTTTACAAGTCGAGCGATGGCGGCCAAAATTGGCAGCCGCAACCCAATTTTTATCTTGAAAACCTCCTTTTTATGCCGGACGGCAGCCTGTTTTCTACGCGGTCAGACGGTGTTTATAAATCTTTCGACGAGGCTCAATCCTGGGTAAAAATTGCTGACCATGGGTTTTCGGGCAGCCCTTTTCTTGCTTCCAATGGAGGTCTATACGTTACGAGCGGCTTTCCCTCCGCACTTTTCAAGTCGTTCGATGGCGGCGTGACCTGGGATTCAATCCCTCCCTTTCACGATTACCTGGTTTACAATCCAATTGTCAACGAGGATGGTTTGGTTTTTGCCTACGATGATACCCCAAACTGCGCATTGGTATCGTCAGATGGAGGACAAAGCTTTGACATTTATGCCGCACTGCCCACCAATGGTTCGGCCAATGTCAATTTTTCGCTCAACCCAGCGCGGTATCTTTTTTCGCCCCAAGAAGGGGATGGCATTTACCGAACCAGCTCGGCTACCACTCCAGTTAAAAAACGCCCAAAGGATTCGCCCGTCCTGCGAATTTCCCCCAATCCTTTTCTCGAGTCAACACTTCTGACCATCAATGGCCAATTACCGGATGCACAAAACATGGTCTTTGAGCTGTTTGACAACTTGGGAAAAAAACTGCGCTCGATTGCCTTTAGCGGCGCACAGTTGCGAATTGACCGGGACAATCTGCCCGATGGGGCGTACCATTTCTGGTTAAAAACACCACAGGGCATACCCTTGGGCGCAGGGACGATCTTTGTGGCAAAGTAGCGATACTGCATAATGAAATGATGTAAGTGCTGACCTACAATTAATAGGGAAGTACTCCTACCCTATTGGGTTTTAACCCTACTTTTCCGACATGAATTCTTGGCAATATTTTTTCTCTGGAACAGTAATCGCAGCACTGCTAAGTTTTATGTTTTGGCAACAAGGGCGCAATAGGCTCGCCTTGTTTTCACTCTTCGTTGCAGCATTTCTGTTGCGCTTTTGCATTACCTCCCTTGATACTTATTTGCACCTCTGGGACGAGCGGTTTCATGCACTCGTGGCAAAGAATATGATGGAATACCCGTTCAAGCCTATGCTGCGCGTTGATCTGCCATTGCCAAATTACGACAAAGACTGGGCGCATTGCCACATTTGGTTGCACAAACAACCTTTGTTTCTTTGGCAGATGGCTGTGAGCATGAAAATGTTTGGCGTAAACGAGTGGGCGTTGCGCTTACCCAGTGTAATCATGGGGTCGTTGATGGTGCTGCCGATTTATCGGATCGGGGCCATCTTATTCAGCAAAAACGCGGGTTACTATGCAGCGCTGCTTTGGACTTTTGCTTTCTTCCAACTGGAACTCACCACAGGCACTTATGGCATGGACCACAACGATGTGGCATTTTCATTCTATATGGGCTGTAGTGCCTGGGCGTTTTTTGAATATGCGGTTTCCGGGAAGCAAAAATTACGTTGGGCATTGTTGGCAGGGCTTTTTTCGGGCTGCGCGATTTTGTGCAAATGGCTGACTGGAGGCCTGGTATTTGGCGCCTGGATGGCATGGCTCCTTGCCTCTGCCGATTGGAACCGACCCCGCGCTTACCTCCCCATGCTCTGGTCTTTTGGCCTGACATTGCTGGTGGTTTTGCCCTGGCAGTTGTATGCCTATTGGAAATTCCCTAAAGAATACGCCTTCGAAATGGCATACAATGCAAAACACATTTGGAAGGTGGTAGAGGGGCATAGAGGCGACTGGAATTTCTACTTTGAACTTTTGGACGAGCATTTTGGCCCCAAACTTTGGGCAGCAGTACCCTTGGGCCTGGTGGCTGTCTTATGGGGTCGCCCAACCCCTCCGGCACGTTTGCTCCTGCCATTCGGAATCTTCATTTTCCTGCCTTATTTCTTCTTTTCATTTGTTGCCCAGACCAAGGTGATTTCTTACACCTTTTGCGTCGCCCCACTGGTATATGTGGCCATTGGGGTTTTTGCAGAAAAATTCTTGAGCAATTTCAGCACCCTGCACCGCCCTTGGGTACCTGCATTATTGGTATTATATGCACTCGTCATTGCATCCTTGCGCCCTGGCTTGCTTTTCTCTTACCATGTCTTGCGAGAAAACACTTCTATGGCGCCCGCTGCTGAGCTGGAGATCAGACAAGGTAATATTGTGGTTTACAGGGAATTGGATCAGTTGGTCCCAGAAGGCTATGTGCTTTTAAATGCCCATGGACTGGAGGAGATTGACGCGATGTTTTACTGCAACCGGAGTGTTTATGAAGGGTGTCCTGATGAAACCCTATTCCGCGAATTGAAACAGCGGGGTGTAAAATTCGCGGTTTTCAAAGATCGAACTGGCACTCAAGTCCCCGCATACATCAAAAACGACCCAGAGGTTTTGGTTGTTGACCGCATGTTAAAATGAAGTCGCCGCGAACTTTCAACTTTCCTGCGCCCAGAAAGATTCTTTCTCTACTTTTGCACCCGTTTTTTACAAAGTTAGGAGGCAATTTGAAGTTGCCTCCCAACTTCTGACCTAGTTTTATTCACGTCAAAACAAATTTAAAGGGATGAGCTCTCTGGTTTATTTATTACCAATCTTCGGGGTCGTGGGTCTCGTGTACATGTTTATCCTCCAAAAGTGGGTGACAAAACAAGACGCTGGCGACGAAAAGATGCAAAGCATTGCCAAACACATTGCCGACGGTGCTTTGGCCTTTCTCAAAGCGGAATACCGCATTCTCGGCATATACGTCGTAGTGGCTGGCCTGCTGCTCGGCTGGCTCAGCACACAGGCCGAAACGAGTCACCCGCTTATAGTCGTGGCCTTTGTCATTGGTGCATTTTTCTCTGCATTGGCCGGCAACCTCGGTATGCGCGTGGCCACGAAAGCCAACGTGCGCACCACCCAAGCCGCCCGCACCAGCCTCACACAGGCGCTCAAAGTCTCGTTCAAAGGCGGCTCGGTAATGGGCTTAGGCGTAGCAGGCTTGGCAGTACTGGGTTTGAGTGCGTTGTTCGCGGTTTTTTATGTATTTTTTATGGGCGGCACATACGGAGCCGATGGCCCTCGCACCATGACACGGGTACTCGAAGTGCTTGCTGGCTTTTCGCTGGGCGCTGAGTCCATCGCACTTTTTGCACGTGTTGGCGGAGGCATTTACACCAAAGCAGCCGATGTGGGTGCTGACCTTGTGGGCAAAGTCGAAGCCGGCATTCCGGAAGACGACCCGCGCAACCCTGCTACCATCGCCGACAACGTAGGCGACAACGTGGGCGATGTGGCTGGCATGGGCGCCGACTTGTTTGGCTCTTATGTTGCAACGGTGCTTGCGGCCATGGTGCTCGGAAACTCGGTGATCCGGGACTCTGGAGGCATTGATGACGTTTTTGGTGGCATCGGCCCCATACTTTTGCCGGTAATGATTGCTGGCCTAGGCATACTGCTCTCCATTGTGGGGATGCAATTTGTTCGGGTTAAAGATGGTGCTGAAGCCGATTCAGACACCGTTCAGCGCGCGCTCAACACGGGCAACTGGGTGAGCGTTATTCTTACTGCCGTGGTTTGTTTCCCTATAATCAAGTGGATGCTGCCAGAGACCATGAGCATGCGTTTCTTTGGTCAAGGCTTGCAGACCATCACCAGCACCAACGTTTTCAATGCAACTATGGTGGGCCTCATCGTTGGCTCCCTGATTTCGGCTATTACCGAATACTACACGGGCTTGGGCAAAAAGCCGGTGATGAACATTGTTCGTCAATCTGGCACCGGCCACGCCACCAACGTTATTGCAGGTTTGGCCACGGGCATGATGTCTACTTGGATGCCCATCGTGTTGTTCTCTGGCGCAATCTGGTCGGCTTACGAACTGGCTGGTTTTTACGGCGTAGCCATTGCTGCTTCAGCGATGATGGCTACCACGGCCATGCAGTTGGCCATTGATGCTTTTGGCCCCATAGCAGACAACGCTGGCGGGATCGCTGAAATGAGCGAATTGCCAAAAGAAGTACGCAACCGCACCGACGTGCTCGACTCTGTGGGCAATACCACAGCAGCCATCGGCAAAGGCTTTGCCATCGCTTCTGCGGCTTTGACCGCGCTCGCGCTGTTCGCGGCTTATGTTGATTTCACAGGCATCGAAGGCATCAATATTTTCAAAGCAAAAGTGCTTGCCGCGCTTTTCCTCGGCGGAATGATCCCCGTTGTATTCAGCGCGTTGGCCATGCAGAGCGTGGGAAAGGCTGCGATGGAAATGGTGGAAGAAGTACGCCGTCAGTTCCGCGAAATCCCGGGCCTCCTCGAAGGCACTGGCAAAGCGGAATACAGCAAGTGTGTGGATATTTCTACCAAAGCGGCGCTCCGCGAAATGCTCGCTCCCGGTCTTATCACCATCATCACCCCTATTTTAGTTGGCTTTATTATGGGCGCTGAAGCACTTGGCGGCTATATGGCAGGCGTGACGGTGAGCGGCGTGATGTGGGCAATTTTCCAGTCGAACGCAGGTGGTGCTTGGGACAACGCGAAAAAATCGTTTGAAAAAGGCGTCGAAATCAACGGTCAGATGTACTACAAAGGCTCTGATCCACACAAAGCCGCCGTCACGGGCGATACAGTGGGCGACCCTTTCAAGGATACCTCCGGTCCTTCGATGAATATTTTGATCAAACTGACCTGCTTAGTGGGCTTGGCCATTGCGCCCATTTTGGGCAGCCATGGAAATAGTACCAGCAGCCGAGACAATATCAATATGTACATCCGGGAAAACCGCCTCCCACCCGGCATGAGCGCTCCGCCACCTGGTAGCCAAAAACTTCAATCCCTGGGACAGCCTGGTTCGCTGCTGCCACCGATGAATCAGGGCATGTTAGCCCCGCCACCTGAGAGCGCTCAATCCAGCAGTGGCCCAGTCCTCAGTAGCCCCGATGGCTCGAAACCCGAGCTAACAGAGCAACAAAAAAAGGCGCTTATTAGGAAAATGCTGGAAAACAAAAAGAAGAAAGAAGGGACTCAGGGAACGCCCAATCAACTTCAGGAGAAGAATTGATTGCGAGGCAATATTTGATTTTATAACCGCCGCCCCATTTCGCAACGTGCGAAATGGGGCGGTTTGATATTGTGGCGAACATTTATTCCCAATCACGCTTTCACAAACTTATACACCACCTGATTCCTTTGCCCAATGGTTTTTGCCAATTTTTGTCAAATCAGTATTTTTAATTTTTGACACCAAACAGGGGCTTTATAAATATGCAGCGCGTTGAGTGCTATTTGATTTAATATTGCGCAAACGTTTTCCCAAATTTCGACGTTCTCGCCAAAGACCTACAAAGCTCCTATGCCGGCCTCTTTCAACTTGAAAAACAGCACTCCAAAAACGTGACCAATTTCCGCCAAATCTACTACTCGTTTCCCGTTCGCTTGCTGGTGCTTCACCTGCGTAACCACTTGGTTTTGTTGCTGGTGTGGTTTGTCTTGGCGGCTTTCAGCACCGGGCTGGTTGGGCGTTTTTTTGGGATGCACTACCTCATGCTCACCCCAGAGTATCACGGACAAGTCAACTTTTGGAGTTTTTTTCTGAGCGGGCTGACTTTTGGCGGACTGGTAATGACCTGGCACCTGACAGCTTACCTGCTCTGTTCCAACCGTTTTCCTTTTTTGGCAACATTGGCTGCGCCGTTTACCAAGTTTTGCCTCAATAACAGCCTCATTCCTTTGGCTTATTTGGCCGTGTGGTTCGTTTGCACAATTTGGTTTCAATCGCATGACGAACTCACTTCCTCCCCAGAAATAGGCTGGAACATTGCGGGATTCCTTTCCGGCACAGCTGCCATCACGGGAGTTCTGGCGGCTTATTTCCACCTGACCAACAAAGACCTGAATTCTTTCAACTGGGTTCCCCGCCCAGGCGGTCGTTTGCTTTTCAGTCAACGACTGCCCAGCGTGCGAGAAATCCAAATGGGCGTTACACGCTGGCGGGTGGATACCTATCTGACGGAACGTTGTCGCCCGCGTTTGGTACGCAGCGTTGCACACTACGATCCTCGGGTACTGGAGGATGTATTCCGCCAAAACCACTGGAATGCCGTGGTGGTGCTGATCGCCGCACTCTTTTTGCTCATGGTGCAAGGCGCGTTCATGGACAGCACCTGGGCGCGGATTCCGGCAGGGGCAACGCTGTACTTGTTTGCAAGCATCGTGATGGGCCTTTATGGAGCCATTCGCTTTTGGTTTCGCCAGTGGGGCACAGCGGTGTTTTTGGGACTGATATTTACCGTGAATTTGCTCACAGGCTGGGGCTTTTTCAATTACCGAAACCGTGCCTACGGCCTTGATTATCAAAAGGAAAATCGCGCAGTGTACAACTACGCCGAGATTGAGAAAATAGGCTCGCCCCAAAACATCGCAAGCGACCACGCCGCCACCATCGAGATATTGGAAAACTGGCTCGCCAAAAACCGAACACCCGGAAACCCTCGCCCCAAACTTCTGCTCGTATGTGTCAGCGGAGGCGGCCACCGTTCGGCACTCTGGACCATGCAGACCCTTCAAAAAGCTGACATCGCCACCGGGGGCAAACTCTTGCGCCAAACGGCCCTCATCACTGGGGCATCTGGTGGATTGCTCGGCGCTGCCCACATCCGGGAAGCCATGCTCCGACATGCTGAAGGCGACATCCTTGCCCCGCAAGACCCAATCTTAGTAGAGGACATGGGCAAAGACCTGCTCAATGCCATCAGTTTCGCCGTTGTTTCGAACGATCTGTTTTTTCCGATTTCCAGTTTCCGTTCTGGCAATTTTTCCTACCGCAAAGACCGGGGCTATCTTTTCGAACACCAATTGAACGAAAACACCCACGGCTATTTTTCACGAAAAACCTCCGAATATCGGCAACCCGAGCGCGAAGCCAAAATCCCCATGCTCATCGCCAGCCCATTTGTGTTGAACGATGCACGGAGGATGCTGATAAGTCCGCAGGGCCTGAGCTATCTAATGCGCCCCAATGCGGGCCGTTTGGCTGCACAAGTAGAAATAGACGGGGTAGACTTTGGAAGATTTTTTGCCGAGCAGCAGGCCGATAGCCTTGCTTTCAGCAGTGTCATGCGTATGAGCTGTACCTACCCTTTCATCCTCCCAAACGTGTGGTTGCCAACCAGCCCCTCCATAGAAGCCCTTGATGCTGGTTTCCGAGACAATTATGGACTGGGACTGTCCATCCGTTTCGCACACGTTTTTAAAGACTGGATTCTTGAAAACACAGGCGGCGTAGTCTTTGTCCAAATACGTTGTTGGGACAAGATCCACTCAATAATACCCAGCGATGACAAGGGTGTTTTCGAAAACATGCTCACCCCGGCAGAAGCGTCCGGTGGCAACATGACGGATATTCAAGACTTTGAACAAGACAACGCACTCGCGCTCCTGAACGACGCATTGGGAGGCAACCGCGTTGAAATGGTGCGTTTTCACTACCGCCCGGTGCGCAAAAACCGCGAGGCGTCGCTCAGTTTCCACTTAAGCCGTCGGGAGAAACTTGATATTTACGAGGCTTTTTACACGGCTGATAACCAGGCCAGTGTGAAGGCGCTGAAGCAGGTGCTGAAATGAAGTTTAATCCTCACATCTTCGTCACTTTCCTCACAAACATCTCTTTACCTGTGGCATTCCGTACTGTCAGCAAATAATTGCCACTCGGCAACCCGATAAGATCAATGGTGCAGGTCACCGATTCAGTCGCCAAAATGCTTGAACGCAACACTTTCCCAGTCATGTCGGTAAGCTCCACGGAACATTCTCTTATTGTTTTTGGCAGCACCACTTGCACCCAATCCACCGCCGGATTTGGGTACATCAGAAATGCCTGCCCTTCTGCCTCCCCTGTGCCGACCATCAAATCCACCACCGCCTGCACCACCACCTCACAACCGTTGTTGTCTGTCACGGTCACCGTATAGGTGCCTGCTGCCAATCCCACGATGGCCTGTTCGGTGCTTCCACCCGGTTCCCAGAGATACCCGAACGGTAACGTGCCGCCAGAAATAGTGGTCACCACTGCGGTGCCGTTAGGCATAATCAGTTCAGTCTGATCGTTCGTGCCGACCGTAGCCCAAAGCGAATCGGGCTGAGACATGGGCGGAAAAGTAAAAGCAGCCGTGCAGCCAAAGGCATCGCTGACTGTGACTGCATAAATGCCGGGGCCGAGCGGTTGCGCGATAGAATCCGTGCCCGACCAGCCCTGCCAGAGCCAAACGAAAGGGCTTGCTCCTGTAATAGGCAAAGCAGAAAGCCAGCCGTCGGCAGCATTGTGACAGGAGATGGTTTTGCAATCCACCATGAGGGTGAGCATGCCCAGTAGCGCGATGCTCACCGAGGCGGAGTCCAGACAGCCGTTGGCATCCACTACCGTGAGCGCATAATTTCCCGGCTGCTGCTGAAGGAGTAGGGAAGTATCCGCAGCATTGGGTAGCCAAGTATACTGGAAAGGCGCAGAGCCGCTCGTGACCGATGCCGAGAGCGAGCCGCCTGCGGTGGTTCCGCACTGTACATCGGTGGAAGCAAGGGCAAGGGATGGCTGAGGGGCGGGTGCCACGGTCACTGTGTCGCTTATCTGCCTGCCGCTGCCGTCGGTGATGGTGAAAATAAAGTTTCCGGGAGGCAGGCCGTTGAGCTCCGGGCCGTTGCCTGCATTGGGGAGCCAGTTATAAGTGTATGGCTCACAGCCGAATACCGGGCTGAGGGAGATGCTGCCGTTAGACGCACCCACACAGGCGGGCTGCACCTGTGGCGCGGCAGCCAGCGAGAATGCCGGGGCCTCGTAAGCGCCGATGTCCACGGTGCCTTCCTGGATGCGGGGGTTTCCCGCGATGTCGGTGAGGATGCCTGCGGCGGCGAGGTTGGAGCCTGCGTTGATGAGTGGGGAGCAGGGGAGGAGGGAGTAGTCGTGGTTGGCGGTGTCGCGGAAGAGGGGGTCGAGGTTGAAGAGGTTGTTGGGGCCGCAGGCTACACGCATAGGCAAAACGGCACAATCTACATCCATTAGATTGTGGGAAAAGTATATAGAGTCCCAACCAAGGCTTAGGGGGATGGTCAGATTCCCTGTCAAGTAATCTTTGTTCTCAAGGAAAATATTGTTTGAGTATTTCTTTCGAGGAACGATAGCATTGTTCAAATTTCCGGTTACCCTAGTAGTATTTTTATAGAGGGTATTGTTAAACACTTGCACACTATCGGTATATCCGAAAAGGCTACTCACCCATGCGCCTATTGTCGTGGTGCTGTAATAGGTGTTTGTATCCCCTATCGAAGTATTTTGATAAATTATATTATCATGGATAAGTAGTTTTGAACCCGGATATGCGTAAATTCCCCCACCTATTTGAAAAGTCAAATTGTCATTGCAAATATTGTTAGATATTTCAACAGATCTTCCAGACATACTCATAACAGCTACACGATTATGATATAGTACATTGTTTGTAACCTTGCCCCACGCATTAAAGGAGTTTAGCGACAAGACAACAAAATTTGTTTTGTTGTCATAAAAACTATTGCCTGTAACAATAAAAGTGTCCGTACCGATAGGGGTAAAAGGCGCATACTCACCCAAAAAAATTACTCCACCAAAGGTAACAAAAGGATTTACGGGGGTTTCTCTATTGTCAAATATTTTTGAATCCCTTAATTTAAAAATACTTGGGAATTTATCTCCGCTACTCGATTCAACATACAAGACACTCACACCAAAATTGGATTCGTTTTTAGATATTTCACAACTGTCAAGGGTTATTTTTGAAGCATTAGTTCCTGACTTTAGCATATATAAAAAACCTCCAGAGTTATTTGCACGACCTTGAGTAAGGGTACAAGAAAGAAAATTAAGTGTTTCACCACCAAAAGCATTTTCCATACTGATGGCCCCTCCAAATGCCCCAGCAGTGTTTAGTTCAAAACGGCAATGGTCAAACTCTATACCTCGATCTAAATTATTGCCCCCTGAAATAAAGATTGCACCGCCTGACCCTAACGATTTATTATTGTAAAATACACAATTGCGGAATATCGGAGTGCTGCCCGTGCTATTCTGGCCGTGTACAAAAATGGCGCCCCCTCTAGACTTTGCAACATTATTACGGAAGATGCAATTGACAAAAACGGGTAAAGCCTTTCCATTCTTGCCTAAAACATACACACCCCCCCCGCTCAAGACTGGCGAGAGGTTGAAAAAGTTGGTGTCGCTTTTTGCATACCCATGTTCCATGGTTAAGCCGTCTACCAACGTGCTGGTATCGGGATAGGCCATGTACAGGATGGTGTAAGAATTATCTGTGCTGTCTGATGGGTCTCCAATATTACCGCTCAATATGGTGGAGTGTGCCGCAATCTGTCGTTGGGAAGGGCTGCTTTCCGAGCCTTCAAAACTGCCAAACAGTCTTACACCGCTTTTTAGAACAAAGGAACGGTCACGATTGGTAGCGGTATCTGGCCTGTACTTACCCTGGGCTACCCAAACCGCGTCACCAGCTTGGGCAACTGCAAGCGCTTGGTGTAAGTCGGAAAATGCATTTTGCCAATTGCTGCCATTGTTTAGGCCAGTGGCTGAGTGGTTGACGTAGAGCCGGGATTGAGCGGCTGGGCCATAGGTGAAGCCCAACAGGATTATTGCGAAGAGGAATATGTTTTTCATGAGAATGGAAAGATAAAGGCAAAAGCGACAAACATTAAAGGGGGCATCTGTTGGCCAAAATGGCCTGCTAGTTACCAATCCTGATGCATAACAAACAATTGCGTTCATTGTGACAAATGATCCCAGCTTCGGCTGTAAGCCGAAGCTGGGGTTAGAATTACAGCTTTGCCACCCTGCGCTGAAGCCTTTGGCCATCAGCTTCTATGGTAAGGAAATACACACCGGGCTGTGCCGAAGCGGAGGCTGTATCAGCACCGCATTGTCGCCAGCCTGGAGTTCAAACGTTTGTTGAGAATGTACAAACCCTCGGCCATCCGAAAGGCGGATACTAGCCTTTAGGGGTTTTTCGGTATAGATATAGGCATTCACGCTTTCCACAAATGGATTAGGGCTGATGACAAGCCCAAGCGTAGGAGGACGCTCCTGCCCTCTTCCTTCCCAAGCCAATCGAATCGGATATTCTAAGCCGTCTTCTTGGTAGGCAACGTTTTGAAGGATATCGTTAGAGGTCCAAAAGAGTGGGCCTGATGGCAAATCAGCATTGTCTTTTACCTCGAATTGGAGCGTAAAAAGCAAATCCTTCATGGGCAAAGGGGTTTGGCCATCTAAGGGTGACCATGCAAATCTTAGTTCGCCTTCTTCAGCTTTATTGATGCCAAAATTAATCTCGTGAATATCCAGTTCAGGGTTAGGAATGATCCCTTTCAAGCTAAGCAAGGAGGGGTCAAATCTGAAACCAGACTGCGCAGCAATCAAATTAAATGGAGCATCAGACCATACCGGTATAAACAATTGATCGCCCTCATGTTTGATTTTTGAAGTAGATACTGCCATAAATGCTTCCGCATTTTCATCCCCTCCAGGCCTCATCCCACAATCGCAGGTATGATTTATGTCTCCTACTTTAACGGCAAAGAAGTTTCCGTAACTTCCCAATCCGCTCGGGGGAACAGTATTTACATTGGAACCAGCATAGGGTGGAAATAATGGACATGGGGTACTAAAAGTATAGCCATCCTTAAAATACCACCATGAAGGAGCTGTAAATATTCCAAAATCAGAGTTTATGCCCAAGATGCACTTTCTAATTTCAATAATATCAAACGTCGTAATACCACTGGGGCAGGCGGGCGGCAGCGGCGGCGGCACGTTAGGGTTGGGTAACGATGCATCAGCAGCAATCAAAGTTTTCGGTTCAATAATCGGAGCGATACCAAGGATGTGTTTGCTTATCAAGACGAGGTCATAAGTGGTAACCCCACACAGGTAAGCATTGGGCGAAGAAGACTCTAATCGAAGTTGAAACGGATCTTTCGCCGGATCAGGACAAAACGAATAACCTGGCATACAGTCTTCATCATTGAACAAGGAATAAGTTGGGTCAGAGGTGCTTTCCAAGGTCACTTTATAAACAGGCGCCGGTACGGTGGTACTCCCTTTGTCCACATCAATACTCCCTCTCACGGATGGATCGCACGCAGGCCATTGGTTGGAATCAAAGGTGACGCCCATAGCACATGTTGAGCCTCCTGCTGGCGTAGCCTCCGCCATGATGACATAATAGTCAATGCAATCAGTGCTAATGTTGAACGGCACGATAACCTCCGTAACATTGGGTAAGCTCAATGGCGTGGTCTGTTCATAGGTGTATTCCCAGGCTTCGGCCACAGTATTGTAGGTTAACGTGCCACAGGTCTGACAGGGCAAGTTAGTGGTGGGCGTGCCCGGAGAGTTGTTGCCATGTATAAAAAATGCAAAACGAAGTTTAAAGTAAGAAAAGTCAAGTGGTGTTGGCGATGTGTGGCGAATGGTATATTTCACGCCGAGAGAGCACCCTGCGCCGACGTAGCGGGATGGGTAAACATGAAGCATATCGGTACAGGCTGCATATCCGGGAATATTGATCGTAGTAGGCACACCAGTCAAAGAGCATATTGTTTGCGGTATACTTGAGAAAACCCCTCTCCCAGGCGACATGGAACATATAAGGTTTGTTCCTTGGGACAAGTTGAACTGCCCGCTTACAATTATAGTAAGCACGTGTGAAGTAGTAGACGCGGGACTGAATCCATTAAACCGAACATAAATATCAAAAGAGCCATCTTGATTTTTCCTCGTATGGGGAAGTTCCATCTGCGGCCCTCCATTAGCTTGTATGGGTTCAAGGTCGAGGTTGTTGATCCCATTCATTTGCGGCTGGATATGGATGACCATATCACTCTTCGGAACTGATTGGAGGGGGGTCAGATTGTTTAACTTCACTTGAATCAGGCGAGTGCCGGGGGGGATAATTTCAACTTCAAAAGTGACAGTCTTTTCTGGGTTGTTACAGATAGCAGGGGTAGGAAAAGGAATCAAAAGATTCGCTGGGGTCGTACAGCCCAACACAGGCATTGTGCCGTTACAGTAGTAAAGGTTGCAGTCTTTTACATCGGCCACCCAAGTTACAAGAGGGTTGTCGCCGGTAAAGTTTACAAAATCTCCAGGCACGCCGTCAACAACTATTGTAAACAACTCCACCTCAGTAGCCCCATCAGGAAGATCAAGGTTTATTCCCGGCTCGCCACCCGTGCAATTGTCGGCCAATCCCACCGTCCAATCAACTTCACCATCTTCTGAAACACTTAAATACTGAAAGAATGGGTTGCTTGAACCAGCGATCGTTTGCGAAAATTGATTCGTTAGGTCAATGTTGATGCGAGATGTAAACCCATTTACGGAAATCTTCCCGCTAAATGCCAAATAATTCACGTTCCAAGCGTTTGGCAAAAGGCCAGTGCTTGACTTCAACTTTACTTTGTAATATCCATGAAAAGTCCCAGGGTTGGTTGGACTTGGAAGGTATGAATTTAAGTTCGGAAGTATCCTGCAAACCTCAAAATAAATAGGTGAGCAAGGCCCCGGCGATTGAGAGTGCAAGGGATTGAGTGATAAAAAGATAAATAGAGATAGGAGCATTGCCCCCCCACCATTCTTCCAAAATAAAGTTTTGTATAACATTTGAAAATTGTATTAAAGATTATTAAAAAGATTGTTTTTACGCATTGTAACATCGGTTGCAATGGTTGAGAAAAAGAGTTTAAAATTTGCTTGCACACCTTGGCTTCGGGCAAGACACCAGCGCTGCGGCGCAGGGCGCCACACGGAAAATAGCATCGAAAAATCATGCTGAATGAACGAGCGTTGGACTTTAAAAACGCTGGTACATTAAAATTGGATTAGGTCGAAGAAAACGAATGAGCGTCGGTTCGGACGAAGATAAGGCCACTGAGAGCGGCCTCAAATTCTCGTCGGTTGTTGTCGGGCTGTTGTTAAAACCCGCTTTGGGCGGTCATTAAATCATACATACGCTATAAGTATATCAAGAACCAAATGGTTCATGCCAAGGGTTTTGGCCCGCCTTCGTTAAAACTTTGGCGGGTAAAGCTGCGCAAATATAGCAATGCCTTCCAAAGCACCAAATCAAAGGAGGAAAATTAACCGTGATTGTCGGATTCTGGCATCAAATTTTAAATCAAATAAAAATTCCCTCGCCTTCCAATCCAGAAGTATCGGGATAGAAAACGAGGGAATTAAATCTGGGAGCGGTTCTCCTGTTTACCTGCCGACAGGCACGGTTTTACATTTTGCGGTTTTATTATTTTAATTCAACGAAAACTGCACCGTCACCCCTGTATTCAACGTAGTTATCGGGAACGACTGCGAGGTTTTCGGCACCGTTTTGCGGTAGTCGGCAAAGAGGCGCAGTTTGAGCCGTTTGTTGAGCGTGTATTCCACCTGCGGGTTTAGGCTGATGGTGCGCGCGCCACGGGTAGGCTGTGCTGCGTTCGGGCTGTCGAGAATATGGGCGATGGTAATGTCGTCGCGTACCTCGAAGTCGAACTTGAAGGTCAGGTCGTTGGCCGTGGGGGCAGCGCCACCGCTTGGGGGAGGCGTAGGCGGAGTGGTCGCTTTCTTCTTGTTCTTGCTTTTCCTTTTGCCTTTGCCATCCAATTTCTTTTTGCCCGTGAGGAATGGGATATTAACATTCTTGATCCGATATCCAAAACCCAGGGTATAGCCACTGCTCTTTGTTTCGGACAACTGATAGTCAATAAACGACATGGAGAGTGTCCGCGCTCTTTTGATATCACCCTTGAAGGTCATTTCGTTTTTCAACTTTACGTCAATGCCAAACAGCGGCTGGAACTGTTCGTTGATAACCACTTGCGGAATTTCATACCGGGCGGTGTAGTTGAAATTCAGGTTGTAGTTATCGTTGTTGGTGTCAAAACGATTGGCGTCGTCGTAGAAAATATCCGTGTTGTATGCGTTCACGGTAAGCGTATTTCTGTACCCGTGCGAGATTTGAATACTGGAGAAGAAATTTTTCAAATTGCCCAGTTTGGACAAGCCGTTGTAAGTCAACTTCCAGTTGGGCGCGGGCATGGTCTTGAAAATATTCAGCCCTACGGTATTGGGATCTTTTTTGGTGTACGCTGCCAAAAAGGCCGGGATGAGCACCTCTTGGTGTATGCGACCGTACCCTTTTTTATACCCATCGTCAATGGAGTGAACGGAGTCTAAAGGCAACCCGTTTTCGAGGGCCAAACGTTGCGAGACAATAGGGCGGTAGGATTCGAATCGAGCAAAAAGCCCCCCAATGTCTTTGTTGAACATTGTATTCATCGAAAGGAACGAGATGGTATAGCTGCCCAAATCACGCGCAGCACGGTGCTCAAATCTGACTGAATCAGGGTTGGGGTCGAGATTGAAAATCTGATCTTTGAAAAGTTCGGTACTGTTGCGGCTGTACTGTTTGTTGGCCGTCAGTTCCAGCCGGAAATCGGTGAAAGGCTCGACGGTCACACCCATGTCAAGGTTCTGCGTGTAGTTTTTCATCACCTGCTGGTTGAGCTCAGGGCGATGGGTAATGTTGCCCGCAGCACCCAACTTGTCGAGGTAAGCCCTGTCTGCCTCCTGATAACCCGCCACGAAGGCCCATCCTGGTGAATCAAAACCTTCGCTCAATCCCATGAGTTTGGTTTCGGGCGTAAAACCGGGTATCACGTTGTTCCGATTTTCGGAGTATGTGAATCGGGCTTTGCGCACGAGCATGAGGGGGCGCAATGCTATGCGCTCGGCCAAAGTCGGGACGCGATCTTCTTTCTTTTTGTCCTTGCCTTTATTGTCTTTTGCATCCTTGCCTTTGCCGCCAGCATCAGGGGCGGCCGGATTCGCTGGGTCCTTACCGGATGGATTTGGGCGGATGCGTGTTGGACGGCCTGTCAAGGGGTCAATGCCCCCTGGCCCACCAGGCAGTGGCGCACCAGTGCCGGGGTCACTTTTGTCGGGCGGGGTTGGAGCGCCTGGGTCATTGCGGTCGGGTACGCCACCCGGTGCTTTGCCACCCGGTGCTTTGCCACCCTGGTCTTTACCACCATCGGCGGGATTGTTGCCTGCCCCCCCCGGCTGTTTGCCGCCGCCTTCATCGCCACGGCCTCCGCGCCCAGGCGGCTTACCACTATTTTTTCCAGCAGGATTTCCACCGCTACCTGGCTTTCCAGGCTTATTGATCTTCGCAAGGTATTTGCTCTTGTTGTATAGCGTCTCTAAGTTGAAGTCGCCGTTGATTTGGCGGGTGTTATTGTTTTGGATGGTGTTCCCAAGGTCGCGCGAATTTTCAAAAGCGTTGAAAGGCCCCGTCGGATCAAGATTTTGCAACTTCAAAGACTGCGCCGTCCAAGTGTAACCTGCTGTGTAAGAGGCCTTCATGTTGATGAAATCCAACATCGGGATCTGCTTGAAGGGCAGGGTCCAGTTTAAGCTGGCGTTGTGGGCATAGGCCTTTGGGCGACCCAATGTTTTGAGGTTGGTCAAAATGCTGTCACGACGCTGTTGCCGTGTGACTCGGGCCCCTGTCTCTAAGTCGTATTCAAGCGGTTCGTCAATCAGGCTTCTGGCACTCGCATCAAAATTAAAGCGAAGGGCTTTGGTGATGTCCCAGCCAAGATCATAGTTGCGCTCCCAAGTAAATCGTCGGTTGTAGTAGGTGTTCAGTGCTGGGTCCTCGCCCGCAAAACGGTAGGTGGTGATCCCTTCAAAACGTTCCAAATTCGTATTGAACCCATAGGTGTTAGGCAGTGGGTTGAAATTGAAATCTGAAATAAGTTTCAGGTATTTGTCCTTTTTAACCAATTTTTTGAACGGGGTAATTGGCTTCATACCCGTGCCATATTGCCAATCCAAACCGCCTTTGTACTGTTTTTGACGATCGCTAAAGATAAATGGTGAGCGTTTTTCCTGCTCATTGTAAGCGTAGGTAACGCTGAAGTTTTCGATGTTCCAAGGAAGCGGGATTTTGCGCGGTTTGCCGCGGCGTTCTTTTCTGACGTTGGTGAAGTTGTAACCCTTCACTACAGTCACGTCTCGTGCACTGGTTCGGATGCTGTCCCGGATGCCCGCGTCGGCAGTCTCGCGTAGTTTATCCTTCAGTTTGATGTCAAGATCATAAGGGTCGTACTCGGGATTGCGCGTTACGTTGGAGTATTGCGCGTAGAAGGGGATTTTTATACCCGATTTTTCCGGAAGGAGCTTGCCTAGTTCGATATTGGTCGAGACATCGAACTGAACTACTTCCTCCCGTTGGCGCTGGGCCAGTTTTTCTTCGATACTTCCCCAGCCGATGCCAGTATAATTGGCTGCGACCGCCACACCACCAAGGTCTGCCAATTTCATATCTACCCTGGCCAAGCCGGCAAACCCGCCTTTTTCGTTTAATCCGCTGAGCCGCAATTCGTTGAGCCATACCTCCACGCAGTGATCAAGTTTTTCTGGATCGCTGTTTCGCACCCCAATCATGATTCCCTTGACGTAACCCAGGTTTGGATTGCCAAAAATACGAACACGGGCATCGGGTTTTTCAGGGTCGAAACCTACGTATGGTTGCAAGGGCGGGGCGTTGGGGTCGGCATTGCGCTGTTTTTTTATCTCTGTGAGGAGTTCGAGCGGGAAGTCGAATTCATTTCTCCACACCTCATCCTTGTATTCTTTGCTGTCGGGGTTACCGTTCAATGCAGCGGGATCAGATATAACGAGCGGAAGTTCGTACTCATAATAGTTGCGCGTGTAGTCCGAACCCATCCGAATAAAGATTTTTAAGTCGCTCGAATCGAGTTGTTCCATGGTTTTCTCTCCGTGTGCGAACATCTTGATGCGCTTGAACTGGCGTAAATCCATGTTCAGGCTTTTGAACACCGCGCGGGCATCACAGAATGGAAGCGCACAAATATTCATGGCAAGCGATTGCTCATTCTGTAAAATGTCGGGAAACGCGCCCACCGACTGCTCGCGCAGAATGCCAAACGGGATGGTGTAATTGAACGGCTGTCGGGCAGAATTTTCTTCAATGTTCACTGCGTTCACATCGAATGGAATTGGCTTAACAAAAGGGTCGTCGGAACAGCCTAAGGTTTGCTTGAAACGCCGCCATTGGTTTCTGCCCAGCTCAAGTGTGGCAAAACGGAAAGTAGTGCGCTCTTCAAAGCCCTTCCAAAACATACGAATAAAGCGCACGGAGCGGAAGTCTTCGATGCCGCCTACGCTTTGACGCTTTACATCATCAAGTGGTATTTTGAATCGGTACCAAATATATTCGCGGTTGTCCTTGTTGAACGTGACGGTATTCGTGATGTAGTCGGTGATGGCGGGGTCGTTTTCGTCAATAACTTCCTGACCATTCAGAAAGGTTTTTTTCAGGTCAATTTTGTAGCGGAAAAACGCTTCGGTCTCGTTCAGCGAACGGTCGCGGTTGAGGTCTTCCTGATCGGGGTAGTTCGTGCTGGAAGGATTTTGGTTGTCCGATTGGTTCACGGGCGAGTTGCCCTGCTGGTTGTTGAATTTGCGGTAACGGTTCAAAAGACCCGGACCTGCGGGGGCCTGCGGGAAGGAATTGTCCCGGAAATAGACAAAGTCGTCGTTTGAGGGATCGGCGTCCACCTCGGCTTTAAAATTGGGGGATAGGATATTGGCCGGTGTGCTTTGGATAATGTTAAACCATGCTCCAATATCGCCAAAAGTTCTTTCCAAACCATTGTCAAGCCCGTCAAGGCCCACGTCTTGCTGCAATCGGCTCGCTTCGTTGTTGTCAAAAGCATTCACGACGGGCGCTTCGATTGGCACGCGGCCCCAAGGCGACATATCGGTGGCTACAAGATTCGTCCCTGTTGGGAGGCCGTTTTCAAAAAACTGCCGCGAATCGCGCATTACATCTTCTGAAATGGAGCCCAGGTCAATGTACATCTGGCCTGCGTCCGAAACCGGTTCGCCATCCGTCTTTTCCATGTAGGGATTGAGCATCCAGAATTCGATGAATTCAATGTTTGAGGCTTCAAAGTCGTTGTTATTCAACTCTTTCATAAAGCCCCCCCATCGGGTTTTGGGCAAATTGAGTTCTCCGTTGGTATTGAGGCCCGCCGAAGTGGCGTAGCCCGTAGGGATCTCAAAGTTGTAGGGGCCACGCTCACGAGGATAAATCGTCACATCCAGCGGGCGCAGGCTTGATTGCTCAAAAGGCGTGAGTTGGCGGTTTGGAAAAATATCTTGATACTGGATAAGGCGCGTATAAGGATCAATATTGTCGTTTCCGTCGCGTGCGCTGGGGTCGGAGATGTACCAGGAAAGTCCCGCGCGGTTTGCGCCCAAAGAAAGCGTGGTATTGCTTGGGTCAGATTCGGGGAACAGCTTACTGGCTGCAGGTGCATCATCATCGTCCCGAGGCACTGAAGCAATAACCCATTGGTTGAATTGATTGGTAAGCGGTATATTGGCTGTGCTGCCCTCAAAATCGTCAATGTAAACGGTGCCACCCTTGTCCCCGCCCTGGTTGACGGCGCGGTTGTGGCCCGGCTGCAATACCGCCACTTCGGCCTGTGCCGAGATAGAAGAAGCCTCCTTGGTAGAGATGAGCGGAAGTTTGTCAATGAGTTTGGTGAGCCAGGGTGCGTCTTTGGAGATGCTAAAATCAAGGCCGTACACCTTGTTATTGATGGGGTCGTCGCCAAAGTTCACTTTTTGAGTGAGCGGTCGCTCAAACAAATTCATGAAAGTAGCACCCACACTCAAGTCTTTATTAAATGCATAATCAAATCGTGCCCCGATCATGCTTCGACTTTGAAAACCAAAAAACGTGTTGTCTTCAAAACTCACGTTCACGCTCTGACCCGACTGAAGGATGGCATCGTTCAGGATACGCACCTTACCAATATTGTAGTCAATCGAATAGTCAATGCCCTCGCGCAAGGGCGTTCCACCTGCGGTGACACGCACCGAACCCGGAGGCAGGTTGAACGTACCAAGAGAGATCTCTGAGGAGACACTCGATTTGTAGGTGCCACGCAACATGAAACGGTTCAAATGCTGGTATTCCCGCGCCACAAACGTGGTACTGTCGTATAGTTGCTGGTAAATCAACTGGTTGAAAAACCTGGCGGAATCTATTGGGGGGTAAGGAGCACCATTTGCAGCTACAATTTTTCCGTACAAATCACTGCCAAACGGCTCCAGCACGGGGAACATGACGCGCCCCGAACGAAGGTTGATGGTTATGCCCGGCACAAAGTCAAAAATGCCATCGGGGCCAGGATCGCCTTGCAGATTGAGGTTGTCAAGATTAAAAACTTGAAGCAATGGGCGACTTCTCAAACCAGCAGGGATAAGCGGACCATCCAGAAAACGCTTTTGTCCCTTACCCGGGTCTTCATAATAAACATCAAAGCGGAATTCCTGCGGGTCCACATTGGCCGTACCCACCGCATACACGTTTTTCATCATCAGATCCCAGATGGGGTACTTGACGTTGGCCGTGGTGCTTTTCAGCATTTTAAGGAACAACACGTTGGTTTTCAAGGTATCCTCAGAGCTTTTCTTGGGCACCTCGTCTGAAAATTCACCGATTTTGTACGGTATGCCGTTGTAGGTGTACGACATGGCGATACCGACCACCTGGTCGGGTTGCACATTGAGGTTGATGCTGATGAAGCCCAATTGATCGTGGTAGCTGTACTCCTGCGGGGAAAGCAGACGGGCGTTCATTTTTTCAAAATCCTTGATCTGCCTCATGGCGGGCGTGTGAAACGCCATGCTAGTCAGTTTGCTCACCACCCGGTCGCTAAAACGCATCGTGGAATCCTGGCCCAGCTCATCCAAAATAGCCCGGTAAAGTCCGTTGTTCTGATTGGCAGGAAGTGCTTTGCCATTGATGTCCTTGCCAGGTGGGCTGGGAATTACCCAGGTGGAATCCACCATTTTTTCCGGGAGCGCTTCTCCCAAATCGGTGAGCGGCACTACGTCGCGGGTATTTTGGAATTCTTGTTTATCGTTTGTGATCCACACCTCCATCCGCGTGATGTTGAACAGCGACTGCGGCACGGGCAAGCATTTCATGGCTGGCTCGAACTCGTCGCGGTTCCAGTGGCTCACAAAAAAGTGGCGGTTTTCGTCATATTCGTCAATCGGCTTTTCGAAAGTCTGCACCTGGGATCCGCCTTGAATTTTTATGCTTTGTTGTTTGGAACGCTGTTGGCTCGCCACGAGGGTAGTGCGCAAGTGGCCAAATTTCATTTCTGTCTTAATGCCGAACAGGTTTTGCGCCCCTTTTATAAGGTTGGAGCGGAGGGGCATGGACACGTTGCCGGCTTCTACGTTTTGGATAATCTCGTCTTCCGAAAAACCCTTCGTGTCGTAGTTGATCTTCATCTGGTTGTCAAAATCGAAGGTCGCCTGCGTATTGTAATTGAAGTTGAGGTTAAGTTTTTCCCCGATTTTGCCTTGGGCGCTCATGTTGATGTCCATGTCAAAATCGAAGTTCCCGTTGGTTTGCTGTCGCAGGGTCAGGATGGGGTTTTGTATTTTTTGCCAGTCATATCCAAAGGTCAGGTTTATATTCCCCTGCGGCTTGATGTCTACATTGGTGCCGCCAAAAAGGCGATCAATGAGTGAGGTTTTGAAATTGAATTTTGACACCGGGTCTACCGTGCCGTCCGCGCTTTTGCCATCGGCGGATACCACACCTTGCAGACGGTCGAAGTATTCCCGTTGCTGCTGTTCGTCGCGCCAGCGTAAGTATTCATCAAAGGTCATGTAAGTAGGAGCGCGGTAAAAATCGTCGCCAATTCGCTCCGTGACTATATACATATTGGAGGCCGCATCGTATTCCACTTGCTGCTCTATGGCTTTTGGGTCGCGCAGATCTATCGGGTTGCTGCCGCCTGCATTGATAAAATCGTCGTAACGCTCGCCCAGTGGAGGGAAGGTGTCTACGGTTGACTGTTGGCCCTTGACTGTTAACTGTTGACTGTTGGCGCTTGACTTTTGACTGTCAATGGTCAATGGCAAATCGTCAATGGCTGCCACTGGCCGTTCGCCATCGGGAAAAAATAGCGTGAGCACGTTTTCACGCATGACTTCGGGGTAAGCGAAGGCATAAAGTGCGCAAACGGAAAACAGGGCGATAGCCGCGAGAAGGCTGTTCTTCTTCGTCATTTTCAAAAAAAGCAGGATGGTTTACAAACGTGGATTTGGGGAGTTGTGGATTTGGTTATTCGAGTGGCCAAGCTTGGATGCTCGAATAACCAAATCCACAAATCCCCAGTCAACGGATCAATGTGCCGGTGTTGGTGCCCGGCATACGGATTATAAGTGGGGCAATGACGCGCTTACGAAAAGAATGGTTGCTTTACCAAGGCTTGATTATGATCCCATTTTTTGGCTGCTAGATTTCTTACTTTTGCGCCTCGTTTAAAATTCAATTATGAGCAACCGCGACAACCTCCTCGGCGTTTTGGGGACGATTTACCGATGGAGAAAAGCCCTCCGCAATGCTTGCATCATCGCTCTCGTGGGCAGCATTGGTATCGCACTTTGGATGGACACTTATTACAAGGCCACCACCATCTTCTACCCCAGCAACCAAGACCTTTCCAAGCCTGAACTGATTTTTGGCGGCATGAGCAAGGTGACCGAGTATTTCGGCACTGACAAGGACGTGGACCGTATTTTAGAAATTGCCGCTAGTAACGAACTGGTGGATTACATGATCAGGCGTTTTGGGTTATTCAAACACTATGACATTGATTCAGCGAGCCACGAAGGGCGGTATTGGGCACGACTGAAATTCCGTGACCTTTATGTGGTGCAGAAAAACCGCAACGATGCCATCGAACTGACCATCGAAGACACCGACCCTCAATTGGCTTCCGATATGGCCAATGCCGCCCGCGAGAAAATTGACGAAATAGGGCAACGCCTTACCAAAGACAGTCAGGCCAAACTCCTGGCCTCGTTCGATTCAAACCTGAAGCGAAAGACCCTTGAGCTTTCAAGGCTCGGCGATAGTGTCAGTATCGTGCAGCGCCGCTACAAAATCTACGGTGGGGGCGAACAAGGCAATCAACTCTCCAGACAACTCTCCAGAGCAGAAGAAGACATTGCTCGCAATACAGCCCGCCTCGAGGTACTGGATGGAAATCCGCTGATACCTCTCGATACCATTGAATACATCAAAGCCAACCTGAGGGGTGCCGTACGTCAACGCCAAATGCTCCTCTCCCCAAATATCAAAAGCGATAATCTCACCATACGCGATTATAATGAAGGCATTAGTGCGGTCGCCATCGCCAACGATTTGCACAATCAAGCACGTAAACAATTGAGCTATGATTTGGAACGCTACAACCAAATTCTGGCCGCCTACAACACCAATATTCCCTCGGTACAGATCGTAGAAATGGCTGAGCCTCCTTTGATGAAAAATCGCCCGCGCCGTAGCATCATCGTGATAGGGGCGGTGGTGGCGGCTTTTCTTTTCACGCTTTTTGCGGCTTTTTTAGCAGATGCATACCGGGACGTAAATTGGAAGGAATTTCAATAGTTACAAGTCAGTAAAAAGCGAAAGGCCTCCCACAGTTGGGAAGCCTTCACGCATTCAAACTTGCAGCGTAAATATTTTGTGTTTACTTGCTCTAGGCGAGTTTGTCCACATCTCGGATTAAGATACTGTTTCGGTTAAAATAGATGAGGTTGGAGCGTTTTAGTTCGTTGAAAACAGAGGTCACGGTTTGGCGGCTGGTGCCGGTGAGGCTGGCGATTTCTTGCTGAGTAAGGTGATGTTTTACAAGGGTTTCGTAACCGACACGACGACCTTCTCGGGTGGCCGTTTCCAGTAAAAACTCGATGATCCGTTCGCGAGCATCTTTCACCACTAGATTTGCCAGACGTTCTTCTACTCGCTGGAGCCGTTGAGAAATATGGTGCATACAGGCAAACACAAGTCGTTGATTATCCTGCATCAACTTTTTAAAATCTGTCAACTTGATAACAAGGTATTCGGCGCCATCGTGCAAGCTTTGGGCAAATTCGCTGCGCATTTCTTCGCCAGCCAGTGCCAAATCGCCAAACAACGCCTCAGGAGAAATCAATTCCTTGATAATCTCCCGACCTTCGCTGGAGAAAGTGCCGGTTTTCACGCGGCCTCTTATCAAAAAGTAGAGGTATTCTGCCGCTTCATCGGGCACAAAGACGAAGTGGTAGCGGGGTGCGGTTCGGAATTGTGCACATTCAGCGAGTTGCGCCAGTTCCATTTCGTTCAACGAAACGAACATGGGCAATTTTTTGAGGAAATCAATTTTCGCATTCTTGTCCATGAGCAGCAGATTTTGTGTTGATTAAAGTTTTTATCAGTACAAAAGTAGGCAGGAGATTCGCCAGTATAAAGGACAATTTTAATGGTTTGTCGGGGAATTAAATTAAGAATATATTTTCTAAAAACCTGAAAACCAATCTTTTGATAGTCCAATCAATAACAACTACAACTGGCACTCTTTTGGCGCAGGTGCTGTATAGTTCATTAGTGGCCGTTTGCTCAAACCGATTATACCATGAATCTAGCACACATACTTTTTTCTGCGGCACTTTTGTCTGCGGGCATCTTACAGGCGCAAAATTGCAGCAATCCGATCATCCTCAATTCGGTGTCAGTATCGAACACGCAGTGCGGCGCAAGTACGGGCACTATCATCCTTGAGCCTGCTGGAGTTGGGCTTTTTACATTTGAATGGACCCCAGCGGTCTCGATTTCAAACGTAGCCACCAATCTCGCTGCAGGCACCTATAATGTCCACATAATAAGGGCTAATAACCCGGTTTGTACGCTTGATACGCTCATACTGGTCAACAACAGCAATGGGCCACAGGTGCAGGCCACCATAAACCCAGCCCAATGCTTAGCATCTAACGGCTCCATTTCGCTCACGCCGACCAATTTTTTGTTCAATTGGAGCAACGGATCTTCTGGACCCACAATTACGGGGCTGGCAAGTAAAAACTATTATGTGACGGTGACAAACCCCAACAACGGCTGTTATTCGATCTTCAAATATTTTGTGCCAAAAAACCTCAACAGCCTGACGGTGAATGCTTTGGTGCAGGAGAATTCCAAATGCGGCCTGAACAACGGCAGAGCCCAAGTGATTGTAGTAGGCGGCTCTGGACAATATTCGTACAACCCCGGCCCCGGGCCGCAGTACAACAATTTGGCTCCGGGCAATTACACGATTCAGGTATCGGACAACGCGACCGGTTGTATGAGCTCCGCCAGTTTTACGATTCAGGATTTGCAGGTGAATGGCACGGTCAGCATCACGCCGCACGATGTGCGATGTTCCGGTCAGGCCACGGGTTTTGTAGCGTTTAACGTGTCAGCAGGGCAAAATTTTGAACTCCCATTCGTGTTCACATTAAAAGATGCGGGCGGCACAAATTACGCTCCAGGGAGTCTCCCGGCAGGCAATTACATCCTACAAGTCGCCGATGCGGACGGTTGTACCTTGCCTCCTCAAAATTTTACTATCAACGGGCCGCCTGTATTTAGCCCACAAGTGCAAGTGACCCCAGAAACATGCAGCTCCGGAGGTCAAATTCTGCTCTCCATTTCTGGCGGCAACGGCGCACCGTACATCGTGGATTGGGCCGACCTGCCGGGCGACAATAACCCAGAGGATCGAACAAATCTTCGAGCAGGGTATTATTCTGCAATAATTTATGACTCTCTTTTTTGCATCTATTCGGTTGATACTGTTTTAATTGCACCCAATTGCAACAACTTGACTTTGGCACACATGGTACTGGGTAGGAACACTACGGATTTTTTCTGTGTGCCTCCACCTGTCGGCCTTGCACCCGGCACTACTGTGTTCAGCATTTTGGGAGGAGGGCTTGCAGGAAGTTCTGCTTATGGCAGTTGGTCCCTAAATTCCAGTGGTTGTTTGGCCTATTCGGCAGGTTCAAACCTTGGTTTCGGTGTGGATACGATTTGCATCATCAGCACAGCAACGCAAATTGGCCTGAAAGACACCACCTGTGTGGTTGTCAGCATAACGCAACAACAACCGAGCAAGCAGTCCGTATTTTTTTCTGTACAGGTGAATAATTCCGCTACCGCCTGTGGCACGATACCTTCTGCGTTTTCCAGCACACATATCCTGCAACTGGGTCGGCCAGGCCTGAACGGTACAAGCGACACCTACGGTTCTTACCTCATTGACAACGCAAGTGCCTGCCTCGCATTTTTTGCAAACAATGCGCCGGGCTTCAATGTGGACGAAATACGAGTGGCTGTGTTCGACACGCTTGCGGACAAGTGCCATATTATTTCGTATTTTCCAACGGTACTGCCTCAACAGGATTGTTCCAGTGCAGTAGACCTTGCCGACACGCTCCAATTCATCTCGACCAATTGTAACGGACTGACCCTGGGTTGTGTGCCAATTCCTTACGATGACATCGTGAACTACACGATTATTGACAATGGTGCCCTTTACAACACAGGCTATTCGGCTTGTGCTCTTGACAGCATCTTGAGTTATAATGTCGCCGTGTTGCCATCTGGCGGGGGACCTTATGAACTGTCGGAATGGAAAATAAACGGTCAGACTTTTATAGGCAATTTTTTGAATTTCAATGGTTTGGTGGAATTGATGAACCTACTTGATGTTGGGCCTGCCAGTTGGGCGGCACAGGGTGTTGGCCTTATTCGGGGCGGCAGCTTGGCAAACATCTATGGGCCTTTGAAGGTAAAATCAGCAGGAGGCAGCACGGCTGTTTACAATCCATCTACCGTGCTGGTGCCGCTTGGCACAGAACTGCGTTTCACACCAGGCTTTCATGAGCTTGTATTTCGCAATGTGCTGACGGCTTGTTCAGACACGGTGACGGTTGATGCGCGGTGTTTTGATTGTGCGCCTATTCACAGCTATCCCGTGGACGCTATCGGTACTGTAAAATGGAACGCTTCCAGCTGCGCGTCTGACACGGTTTTTTGCACCAATATTCTCAATGATGAGTTGGGCCAATATTTTGTCACCGATAATGGCTTACCCTTCATTGATTTCACCTTGTGTGGAAATTTTATAGGAATGAACCTGGACACTGGATTCCATCAACTTTTTATTCGGAACAACAGCACCACCTGCGAGTGGAGTGTCCGTTTTTATTTGGAATGTAAGAATGTGCTGAACGAACAGACCATCCCTGTCAATGTACCCTTGGGTGGTGTTGTCAATGTGTGTCTTGACACAAGTTTTCTCGACAGCCCCATCACTAGTATTGTCAACATCTGTGAAGATGAAGGAAGCGACATCATTGGCTACTCGCTTAATGCCCAAACTTGGTGTGTCCAGATAACAGGTCAAAACCTTGGGGCAGATACCTTGTGCATCCAACTTTGCAACGACGTTAGCGAATGCGCCGATTACATCTTGCTTATAAACGTTTCAGGTACCCCTTCCGACAGTCTGCTCGCCATACCAGATGTGGTATTCACTTTAAAAAATGAAGCACTGGAGTTCAACATTATCGCCAACGACATAGTGGGAGGTATTATGGGCAATCTGAGCGGTCTGACGAATGTGGAATTTTTGAGCAATCCAACGCTTGGTTCATTCAGTTACAACCCCTCTAACGGCATGGTATCGTACTCGCCAGATCAGGGCAAATGTGGTGTGGACTTCTTCATCTACCGTATTACTAATACCGCTGGGCAGCAGTCTAGTACCACGATCACAGTGACCATTTCTTGCGATAAGATCTTGGTATTCAAAGGCATTTCGCCCAACGACGACGGACGCAACGACCTTTGGCACATCCTCGGCATCGAGCAATTCCCCGACAATACGGTGCAGGTGTTCAACCGATGGGGAAATCTTGTTTTTCAGCAAAAAGCATACACCAACGCAGAGGCTTGGAACGGTCAATGGAATGGAAAAGACCTCCCCGATGGCACTTATTTCTACCTCGTAGAACTTGGCGGAAATGCAGAAAAACTGAGCGGCTGGCTGCAGATTTTGCGGTGATGTCATGTGGGCTGGGTTTCACGCAACAGCGGTTCACGCAACGACGCTACGGCGCAACGTGAAATACCAACGTTGCGTCGTAGCGGAGTTGCGTGAAACCCAGCCCACGTGAAATACCATCGTTGCGCCGTAGCGGCGTTGCGTGAAACTCACCAAATCATCAACTGCACCGACACGCTCACACCTGCAGCGAGGCCAAGCAAAGCGATTTTGTCTCCTTTTTGAATTAACCCGCTTTGCAAACGCTGCTGCAAAGCAAGCGGGATAGAGGCTGACACCGTGTTTCCATAAGATTGAAAAATTGGCTCTATTCGGCTCATCGGCACACCCGTGATCTCTGAAATGGTATGGATGGTGCTCGTAGAAACCTGATGTGTGAAAAGATGTTTGATTTCATCGGGTTGCCAATCTGCTTCTTTCAAACAGGTCCGAAAAAAATGACGCGCTTCTGTGGCCAACACATCTTTAAGTTCCACCATCTTTCCTTCAAAAAAGTTCTGCTCCGCGTTGTGTGGAAAAAGTGAGCCTCCGCCCTTTACAGTACAAAGCTCCCAATGCTCCCCCTTGGTCATCAAGCGTTGAAAATGAAATCCGCTGTCATCCTCAGAAACAGTCACAAGCGCAGCCGCACCGGCATCGCCAAAAGTGAAGCCTGCGAGATATGGCCCCATCTGCGAAGCGTTTTCGAAGTCGAAACGGATTGCATCGCTGGGCTTTTCACCGGTCACAACCAGCACATTATCGCAAATTCCTGCAACAATGAGACTACTTGCAGTCATCAAGCCGCTCACAAAACTGTTGCAGGCATTTTTTACATCCATGGCTGGGCACTGAAGCCCGAGTTTGTGCTGCACAATGTTGCAAGTCGCAGGTTCAATAAGGTCGGCGCAAGCCGAAGCAAAAATTAAAAACTCGATATTTTGTCTGCCAAAACGCTCAATAATTGGTTTCGCGGCCTGGGTCGCCAAATCGGAAACCTGCTCGTCCTTCGCGGCAAACCTTCGCTCCTGGATACCGAACAACCTTTCCAACCCATTTGTGGGCAGAAGCTGCGTGCGGAAGTTTACCAGCGACTCTATTTCCGTATTGCTTACGAGCCGTTTGGGCAAGTAAGTGCATACGTCTGCAATTTTTGTTCGTATCATTTATTGAGCCCCACTAACAAAGGTTTTAGTACTTAAAACACCGGCCTTTTTGCCAAAGCCTTTTGTATAACGTTCCAAACCTGTTCGCGTTCAATACCCTCCAGTTTTAAGCGCGGTGCTCTGACGTTTTCCGTGCCAAGCCCGGTGGCTACTTCAGCCAATTTTATATATTGTACCAATTTGGGGTGAATATCCAATTCCAACAAAGGCAAAAACCACTGATAAAGCCGCCTCGCTTCTTCCACCCTGTCTGCTTTGGCGTGGCGGTAAATTGCAACTGTCTCGCGTGGAAAAGCATCCACCAGACCAGCTACCCAGCCGTGTGCGCCGAGCAATAGGCTTTCGAGTGCGAGCGTGTCAACCCCGCAGAGTATTTTGAATCGGTCGCCGAATCGGTTGAGCATCCTGGTCACGTTGCTGACATCGCGGGTACTTTCTTTGACTGCTTGAACAGTAGGCCAATCCACCATCACGTCAAACATTTCGAGCGTCACCAAGATTTTGTAATCCACCGGGTTGTTATAAATCATAATTGGAAGGAGCGTAGCCTCGGCTACCGCACGGAAATATTCCAGGGTTTCCCGATCGTCGGCTTTGTAACGCATAGGGGGCAGTAGCATGAGTCCGCTTGCGCCGCGACGCTCAGCTTCCTGGGCGGCATCCACTGCGGCGCGGGTAGTTTGCTCTGCGATGTTCATCACAACAGGTACCCGCCCGGCAGCTTTCTCGACGCAAAAATGCACGAGATCGTATTTTTCTTCCTTGAGCAAACTGCTTGCTTCGCCAAGGGTGCCACCCAGCACCAGACCTTCCGCACCTGCCGCGATTTGGGCTTCCATATTTTTTTCAAACATTTTGAAATCAACAGAATCAGACTCGGTGAATGGGGTAGTTAGGGCGGGATAAACGCCGTGCCAGAGGGTATGCATAGTGGACTTTTAAATTATTGCGAATTAAAAAATTACGAAACAGCGCGAAGGTATCAAAGCCTTCAAAAAAGCCGGTCTTCTGCTTACTTTTGCCGCGCTTAGTTTGACCACATTTTTACCCGTTTTACCCGCCGAAGTTTTAACGTAGGTGGGCATCACATTGACCACATATTCATCATGGCAAAAGTCCTCATTATTGGCGCAGGTGGCGTTGGCCGCGTAGTTGCCTACAAATGTGCCCAGCACCGAGACGTGTTTGGCGAAATCATGCTCGCATCGCGCACCAAATCAAAATGCGATACCATCGCCAATGCTATCCATGAGGCGTATGGGGGCAAGAAAATAGTAACAGCCCAGGTAGATGCCGACAACGTGGCAGAAACAGTTGCGCTTATCCGCCAATTTCAGCCCGATCTGCTCGTCAACGTCGCCTTGCCTTACCAGGACCTGCCGCTCATGGATGCTTGTCTCGAAACGGGCACGAATTATATGGACACCGCGAACTATGAACCGAAAGACGTGGCCAAGTTCGAGTATTCTTGGCAATGGGCATATCAAGATCGTTTCCGTGAAAAAGGTATCATGGCCTTGCTGGGCTGTGGGTTTGATCCGGGTGTGACTTCCGTTTACACTGCTTACGCCGCCAAGCATTACTTTGACGAAATCCATGAACTGGACATCGTAGACGCAAATGCGGGCAACCACGGCAAGGCTTTCGCCACAAATTTCAATCCTGAGATAAACATTCGGGAGGTGACACAACGGGGAAAGTACTGGCTTAACGGCCAATGGATTGAGACCGAGCCGCACGAAATCTGGAAAGACATTGACTACCCTGAAATTGGCCCCAAACGCTCTTACCTTATCTATCACGAGGAACTCGAAAGCCTTGTTAAAAACTACCCGACCTTGCGCCGAGCACGGTTCTGGATGACTTTTGGGCAAGAATATCTGACACACCTGCGTGTAATCCAGAACATCGGCATGGCGGGTATTGAGCCAATCAAATTCAAGGGAATAGACATAATTCCCCTGGAATTCCTTAAAGCCGTTTTGCCCGCACCGGAAGACTTGGGTGAAAATTACACAGGTTTCACGAGTATCGGCTGTCGCATCAAAGGTGTGAAAGACGGAAAAGATCGTACTTATTACGTTTGGAACAATTGCTCCCACGTAGAGGCTTATAAAGAAACCGGCACTCAAGCGGTCAGCTACACCACCGGCGTTCCTGCTATGATCGGCGCACGCATGATTTTGGAAGGAAAATGGTCAGGAAAAGGTGTTTTTAATGTAGAAGAAATGAACCCTGATCCATTTATGGAACGGCTCAATGCCGACGGGCTTCCCTGGCACGAAAAAGTGGATATTGATCTGGAGATGGATTGATGGACGCTGGACATTTGACGTTAGATGTCCGAAGTCCAGAGTCAAACGTCTAATGCCCAGAGTCCGAAAAAAAGCGGCTTCCTAACTTTCGCTGGGAAGCCGCTTACTGTTGATTGATTTCGATCTATTTATCTACTGTAATTACTTCTTTGTCCGGGCTTGGCGCGCTTTAGCTAAAGCCTGTTCACGAGTCAGTTTGGGCGCGTTCGGATCCTTTTTTGGCTTGGCGGGTTGGCTTTTTGCAGCACGGTTGGCGGCAGCTGCTGCGCGGGCTTTTTCCATCACCTCGGCGCGGGAAAGTTTTGGCATTGCAGCCTTGGCGGCTTTTTCTGCTGCAACTTCTGCACTGCTACGACGAACGCGCGTGGACTTGGCAGGTGTAACCTTTTTCGGTGCGTTGGCTGCTTTTGCGGCACGGTTTGCAGCGGCGGCGGCACGGGCTTTTTCCATTACCTCGGCACGAGAAAGTTTTGGTGCGGCAGCCTTGGCGGCTTTAGCGGCTGCGATGGCCGGGTTAGGCTTGCGCCCACGCTTGCCTTTTTCAGCGGCTGGTTTTTGAGCGGCAGGCTTGGCCGCTTTGACGACGGCCGCTTTTATACCGCTCGGACGCCCGCGTTTGCCTTTTTCAGCGGCAGGCTTGGCCGCTTTGACGACGGCTGATTTTATACC
>Ga0163148_10000051_pt1 | contig 135207 bp, 103 predicted proteins | sample OliLakLV19MP7P2_FD_148606 | JGI IMG/M metagenome (GOLD analysis project Ga0163148, IMG submission 148606) | Freshwater microbial mat bacterial communities from Lake Vanda, McMurdo Dry Valleys, Antarctica- Oligotrophic Lake LV.19.MP7.P2 | ecosystem: Environmental > Aquatic > Freshwater > Lake...
ATCTTCAAGGATACGATGACGACAAAGGCCGTGATTGATCGCCTCGTTCATCACTCTACAATCCTTGAACTTCCGGGGCCGAGCGGACGCCGTCTTGCGGCCCTCGAACGCAAAACAAAGAAAAAACAGATCGACGACAAAGAACCAGAAGACTAAGAAACTAAAGGAGGTAACAGTTATGTCAAGCGGCAGATTTGACTGTCGTCAACCGGCAAAAGGCCTTGACGCCGATCAGCACGGCGATCTCACTCGGATCACCAAACGGAATCAGAATGCCGTCGACGCCATCTTCCATTACTTCTGGAATCCCACCAACCGCGGTGGACACACTTGGACACTCGAAGAACATCGCCTCCAAAATACTCAAACAGAAACTCTCGCTCTCTGAGGTGTAGAGTGCCAGATCTGCAGCTTGCAAATAGTCCTCAATCTCCAAAACATTTTCGCGCACGATCACTCTATCTTCCAATCCGAGTCTTCGAACGTCATCGAGGAATGGCGAGAAATCTCCACCAGCAAGTATTAGCACTTTAAACTTCTCTCGAGACTTAACTCGCGACAGCGTCTCGAGCAGCAGGTCTATCCGTTTCATCGGTCGCAAATTGGACGAATGCAAAATCAAAATTTCATCGCTAACTCCGAGTTCGCGGCGAACTTCTTCTCGCGATCGAGTGGGAGTTTTGGGATCAAAGAAATTGTGGATCACTTCCATCGGTCCGTCGAAATTAAGAACGCGTCGAGTTTCTGCTTTCAAATACGAGGACACTGTAGTCACCGCATCGGATTGCAGCAAAGCATGATGAATAGCGGGTCCGTAACCAGGATCGTTGCCGAGCAGAGTGGTATCAGTGCCATGCAAAGTCGTGACGATCTTGGGTTGTTTCTCGACAGGCAACATGCAGCGAGCCAGCACGGCAGCCGTTGCATGCGGCACCGCATAATGCACGTGCAGAACATCGAGTCCATGATTGCAACTAACTCTCGCCATCTCAACTGATAGAGGCAATGTGTAATCCGGATATTTAAAGAGACCGTAGCTATTGATCACGACCGGGTGGAAATAAACTCGCGGAGAGCTTTCCGGCAACCGGAATGGTCGGTCATAGCTGATGAAGTGGACTTCGTATCCGCGATTCGCCAGCTCGATTCCGAGCGTTGTCGCGATGACGCCGCTGCCACCGACAGACGGATAACAAGTGATACCAACTTTCAAGGGACGTCCTGTACTCATTAGAAATGTCGGGCTCCTTTACCTGTTTGTGCGAGTGATTGAAATACCAATGGGTCGTTTGGATAGAGCGCGATTGCGTATTCAACGCCCGCTTGAGCACCGAGTAACTTGGCTCGAGTGAGCTGTAATTCGATGTAATTTCTCGTCGCCGCCTGGGTTCCGTGCGCACTCATCGCGGCATTCCATTTAGACATTACGTCTGGTGCTGACACGTCGATCAAAACTGGAGTAATCTCACGCTGCACCGCTTCCGGTGTCACTGCGTAAAACAACAATTGTTCGATCGCGTGGGTGTTTATCTCAATCAATTCTTTCATCCCACCATAACGTGCGATGCGTGCAGCGTCGCGAACAATGTGTCCCAGTTTGGAATGATCGGGATGCTGGTTCTCCATGTACGTGGTGGCAAGCACTTTCGCCGGGCGCACTCTGCGGATAATTTCAGCCAGCCTGATCGAATGCGCAGCTCTCACCTCAAGATGCGCGTCGCCATCCAGTTCAATGAACTCGATGGTGGCACCCAGAATGGCCGCCGCGTTTCTCGATTCGTCGGCTCGTTGTTCGGGCGTTCCATTTGTTCCGGCCTCGCCCAGCGAACAGACCACGAAGTGCGCCTTCCGACCGGCGAGCGTTTCGCTTGCGATGATGCCACCACAACCGAACTCGATGTCGTCTGGATGGGCACCAAAAACTAATATTTCAGATGAGGTCAATGTACGCCTCCTCGGCTCGCTCGATGGTATCACGGGTAATGAACTCAATTTCCGGGGCATCTTCCTTGCGAAGATACTGTTGTTCCCCGGCACCAGAAACATAGTGCGTGCACTTAATTACCGACTGCATCCAACGCAGTCGACTGTCACGCGACGGACTAATCATTTTTTTGTCAAATGGAACGAGCGGCAGATCGACAAAAACATCACCACCCTCGTGCAATTTGAATACATCTTCGGCAAAACGCGCGCGGACGATTTCCTTTTCATGAGTGACATCGACAAAGAAGTCGTCGATATCACAGGCGGTGCTGCGAAATTCCGGATCGCTAGATCGCTTGACTGTCATGCCATCGAGAAAGCCCATCTCTCTATACATCTCAAGGCAAAAATCAGCTACATTGTCGGCATTCACCTTCTTAAAGAGGTCAATCAACGGATGTTCGACGTAATTTGGCAATTGCGCGATAGTCTTATCCTTCCAACCGGCTTGGATCCGTTTTGCGTAAAGCGGTGAGAACTTTCGTTGAATCTTATTTTCGAAACTGAAGTTCAACTGCGCAGGCTCATTGGTCGTTCTGTGCCGCACCACTGTTCGTGTCTCACGAGGGTCGTGATCGCTATCGTGATAGAAGAAGACGATTTCGCCGCCAATTTCATTCTGCAGCCGTCGGGCCGTTTCGATCTTGGCGACTAAAAACCGCTTAGGGAAAAAGCCACTGGGCTGTTGGCCGAAACATATAATTGGTGAAGTCATATTGGTAGTTTGTCACCCGCTGGCTGATTTTTTCCAAAAACCGATTGCAATATCAGACTGAATAAAACGCACGCCGCGCAGCCTATCAACGGATACCAGAGATAGGAAATCGTCAGGTTGGCGTAGAGTAAAAACACCATCAATTGTGCCGTTAGCGCTGCCCAGAAGATCGCATTGCCGCCCACACGCTTAATAAAGAATGCCACCAGAAACAGTGCCAGCATAACGCCATAAAAAATGGAACCGAGAATGTTGACAGCCTGGATCAAATTCTCAGATAGGTGTGCATATAGCGCGATGATTATGGCGACTACTCCCCAGAACGCGGTGAAGAACTTCGTGACGGTGACACATTCTCGGTCACTGGTTTCGCGCTTGATCAGCAAACGGTAAAAGTCGATGGTCGAACTGGTGCCGAGCGCATTGAGTTCGGCTGCTTTTGACGATAACGCCGCAAGAAAGAATGCGGTCACCAATAAACCGATCACACCATGCGGAAGGTGATCGAGAATAAAAGTAATGAACACATAATCGGCATTGTTTGCTTTAGTCTGAACTTTTCTATCGGCCAATTCTTGGGTTGCAGCAACGCGGATCTTTTCACCTTGCTGTTGCGCCGCTGCTGCTGCGGTAAATGCTTCCGTTGCCGCCTCAGCATTGCCCGCTTTCTTGGCTTGCACCCAGCGCTCCAGGTGCTGTTTCCCTTCTGCGTGAACCGTGTTGAAATCGGTTTCGTATGCAGTCAGTTTTGCATCGGCGCGATGGCTCTGAAAATATTTATTGGAAGTCGAATCGAAAAGCAGAGGCGGTTGGTTGAATTGATAAAAGACGAACATCAGCACGCCCAGAAACAAGATTCCGAATTGCATCGGGATCTTACAGACGGCATTGAACAGCAACCCGAGCCGACTTTCACGAATCGATGAGCCGGAGATATAACGCTGAACCTGAGACTGGTCCGTACCGAAATACGACAGCATAAGAAATGTGCCACCAAGCAATCCGGACCAAAATGTATAACGCTCGGTCACGCTGGTTGAAAAATTTACCGCGTTCAGTTTTTGAAAACCGCCTGCGACTTGCATAGCATCACCAAACGACAGATCGGCCGGCAGTTTCACAACCAATAAAATGCCGGCCGTAATCATCCCCATGAAAATTATTGCGATTTGATATTTCTGCGTCACCGTCACGGCGTCGGTGCCGCCCATCACAGTGTAGATAGTGACGAGCAATCCGCTGCAGATTATTGTCCATTGCAAGGACCAGCCGAACACTGTCGATAGAACAATAGCTGGCGCATAGATAGTCAGACCAGCGCCGATTCCACGCTGCAACAGGAACAAGCCTGCGCCAAGCAATCGAGTTTTATTATCAAATCGATTTTGAAGAAACTCATAGGCGGTATAGACGTTCAACTTGTGAAAAATCGGTAGGAAAAAGATCGAGATGATAATCAAAGCAATCGGAACGCCGAAATAAACTTGAATGAAACTAAGTCCGCTCAAGTAACCTTGTCCAGGAGTGGATAAAAAAGTAATAGCACTTGCCTGGGTGGCCATCACCGAAAGACCAATTGTCCACCACGGTGCTTGACCCTGTCCTTTCAGATAGCTGTTCAGATCTTTGCGATGCCGCGTACGCCAGATGCCATATGCAGCGATACCGAAGATGGTGACCAACAGGACAACGAAGTCCAGCTCGTTCATTGGTGGATGCCCCCTAATGCTACAAGCAGGGCGACCCAAACAACAAAGCTGCCAATCACGAAAGCATACGCACCATTCCAGCTTTTCGGCCACGGCAATCCAGTCGTTTCTGCTTCAGCCGAGGTCTGATCTGGAGCGGTGTTGTTGTTCATTTTCCGATCGAAACCATGTTTGAGAACAACCTGTACGCCCCTGGAACAGCTGCCGGAAGCTGGCGAAAGAAGCTCAGACCTGTATAGATATAATGACCTTTTCCGTATTTTGCCACCAACAACACGCCTTTCGATGGTGGTTCGCCAGCGTCATTGCAAGCCAAAATCGGCGAGAATCGATCGTCCCATTGACTCGGGAAGTACAGTCCACGTTCTTGTACCCAGCCATCGAAATCGGAGCTTGTTATCTTGTTCGGCGTATTTAAAATGGGGCTATCGGGAGCGAGAAAATTAATTGCTGCTTTTTCATCAGTCACGCGATCCGCAGAAATCTTCAAATCGTATGGTGCCACCTTATCGGATTTCAATTTATCCGGACGGTTGTATTGCACGATCATCGTTCCGCCGTTTTCGACGTAAGCCAAAAGTTTCGGCATGGCCGCCCCGATATTAGCCCTGACGTTGAAGGCGCGCACACCGATGACGATGGCATCCAGTCCTTCAAGTTCTTTCGGATCAAGATTGGCGTCATCCAACACTTTCACGGCATAGCCGATTTGCTGAAGGTTTTCCACGAGGCTATCACCTGCACCTGGCAAGTAACCGACGGTGGTACCACGCTTTTCCAGATCAACACTGGCAGCTTTCACCACTGCTGGTGGCTGCAGCAACTGGCGTGGAATGTGCGGGTAGTTGATTTCCTGCCTCTGGCTATGATATCGAACACCATTAATCTCGGCACTGGCTGTGAGTCTGGCAGTTTCAGCTTTTGACGGCGCAGTGACCTTGAAAGTGCATCGCGACACTTGACCGATATCGGCAAGATCGAACGACTGCTTCGCCGGTTCAACCTTCCATCCCGATGGTGCTTCTAAACGCAACGTGCCGGATGAATTGACTCTGTAAGTTTTGATCTCAACTTCAACCGATCGCGAACTACCGGGTGTCATCACGATAACGTCCGAAATCGCACGCAGTGAGACTGGCGGAATTATCTCCATCCGACGCTTGATCTTGTTTCCCACCGAGTCGGTTGAAACTTGAAGAGGCTCATCATCAATCACCAATTTTTGCCCATCCACATCGAAAACATATTCGACTGGAAACGCCGGTGCATTCTCCGCGGTGCCAATCAGCTCCGGCTGATCGACTTGAAACATCCCCGGCGTTCCTTCAACTCGCAACCAGTATGGTTGCGTCAGCGGTGCCGATGTTGGCAATGTTTCTACCGATTCAAAGGTTTCAGCATCATTGAGCTGAAGCTGGGCTTCGTGTTTAATTTCCTTTTTCAATTCCGGAAAGCGCACCGCAGTCATGCGAACGGGAATGTCACCAGGCGTCTTGTAATGGAAAGAAGCAGACATATGCAATTTCATCGGCTCGCCCGGCACGACATCGCCATTTAAAATCGTCGTCTCCGTTTTTAACCCGAGACACTCCAGCAAAATATGATCGAGCTGTTCCTGTTTCTCCTTAACGATTACATTCTTCGCCGACATCGAGTTCAGTTGTTTTCTCAACTTCAAAAGATCCGGGACACTCGCCGCTGGATCTCTGGTATCGAATTTGGTGATGATGCCTGCAACAGATTTATCAATTTCCTCACCACCAGGCAATCGCTTCCAGGTGGTATCAACATCTTCCATAATGTCTTTGGTCGCCGCAGCACCATCCAACAATTGAAAAGACTCGAACCGTTCTTCGCCGTTGCCACCAGGTAGTTTGAACGTATCAAAGCCCTGCGTCTTGTGCATCGCTCGGCTGGCACTGGCGATCGAATGGAAAGACTCTCCTGATACCGGATCGTTTCCAGTCGAATTGATCTTCAAAATATTCGCACTGGCGATCTTGTCTTTCTGCCAGGTCGACACATTCCAAAAAATCCGTTTTGGTTGCCACGGTTCTAACTTCTGTTCTGGAAATGCTTTTGGATCTCCAGCCAGTTTAAATGCTTCCATCGCCAAAATAGTTGATGTCGTATGGTGACCATGAGTGCCACCAGGAGTGGGTGAGAAGCGCGTGATTACTATATCCGGACGAAACTCACGAATGACGCGAACAACATCCGACAAAACTTCGTTTCGATCCCAAACACTCATCGTTTCTTGATAGTTTTTGGAAAAACCAAAATCAATTGCACGCGAAAAAAACTGCTTAGCACCATCAATTTGTCGCGCGGCAAGTAGTTCTTGCGTGCGCGCAACACCTAACTTATCACCGAGATCTGCACCAAGAACATTCTGTCCACCATCACCGCGAGTGAGCGAGAGATACGCCGATCGATAGTTGCGACCGCGCGCGAGATAACCGAGCAACTCTGTGTTTTCATCATCGGGATGAGCCGCGATAAACAAAACACTGCCCATCTGACGAAAGCGTTCCAACTCATGCAGAATCGCTTTCGGAGAATCGATTTTCATTTCCTCTCCTAACACCGGACTCGCCAAAAATGACGTCGCGCAAAACAGAGTTACTGCAATTGCGCAACGCCACCATTTGACAAGCGTTGGTCTTTCACTATTGGCAACAGAATTGCTCACGAAGTAGAAGCTCTACTTCAATCGTGCGATGAGCGCTTCGTTCAATTTCACGTAGCCCGTGTCATTGGCTTTGTTAGCCAATTCAATCGAGCGATTGGCAGCAGCCATCGCGCCTTTTTTGTCGCCAAGTTTCTCGAGAATTTCGGCTTTCAAATAAACGATGTAATGCGCCTCGCGTTCAGCAATCGCAGCATCGACCCATTTGTTCGCTTTCTCCAAATCTTTTCCGTGATTGTAATAGAACATCGCAGATTGGAAATATGGTTTCTTCGCGTCGTCCGATGCCATCGCCGCTTCGATTTGCGAAATCAATTTGTCGGAGTAGTCAACTTCGAGCTTGATTGGCACACAGGTTTTTTCCCAAGCCAAGTTCAAATTCGATGAGTCGTCGCGAATCTCGTTGAAATCGATCGTGAATGTTTCTAACGGCTTGTCGAGAGTTTTGACTTTGGTTTTAAAACGAACGAGATCTGACTTTTCGTCGTACTTGTAAGTGCCCCACTGGTCCGAGCCCTTGTTGACGATGATGGTCCACTCATCCTTTCCTGGAACCGTCATGAGCGCGTAAGTGCCCGCTGGAATTTCATTGCCGTTCAATTTTACTGGTGTGCTGAAAACGACTTTGGTAGCGGCATTCGCGCCAGTGCGCCAGACCTGACCGTATGGAACCATTCCGCCGAAGATCTCGCGATCCTTGACTCCTGGTCTGGAATACGTGATTTCGATGTCGGTCAAACCGACTCGCTGTTTCAATGTTGCACTCGGACTGGCTGATGGAAACTCGACCTTAGGCGTCTCTGCGAGCGCACCTGAGCCGAGCATCAAGCCAAGACCGATTGATAGAAATACTGGAAGTTGTCTGAAATTCATAATTTTTCCATTGTCTTTTAGGGACGTCAGTTATGCCGATGCAGGTTCGCACTCCGGCATTTTAAAGATATTAGTACTAGTTGGGTGCAAATGTTGTGATCGACAAGTTTTGCAAATTTTGAATCGCGATTTTGGCGTTAAAGATTACCGATACTAGCGCTCGAAATCAGCATGCTGATATCTCTCAAGAGCCTTACGCACCTTTCGGGAACTGTCCTGATCTGAATTGCAGCAGCTACGAGAACTAAACGATTTTATGCGTCGGTTGTGTTGCCTCAAAAAAGTGATGACGCATTTGTGCGCACCAGCAGTTTAGTAAGGCACCATATGCAGTATCACGCTATTGGGGAATATCGCAGATTAGAGGGATATTTACGGGCAGCTATTGTTTGAAGCCATTACGTGATGTCGACCATCGCTTGATCGTAAAAGCCACTGCGTGATGTCGACCATTGCTTGATCGTGAAGCCATTGGTTGATCGTTGAAGCCACTACTTGATCGTTGAAGCCACTACTTGATGGACTGTACCGGAGTCGCATCGGAAATTCCAGTTTCGCCGACAGACCTGACTTTAAAGAAATAAGGGGAGTCCGTATTGAGTGAATGCATCTCGTATTTATCTTCACCATGAACAAGCAGCGAACTATACAGCTTGTCAGGTTCTACACCGAACGAAACTTCGTACGCGTAAGCGCCCGGGACCGGTTTCCAATTGAGCGTAGCATTGCGACGATCTTCGGAATCTCTATTGACGGCAAAATCTTCGACCTTATCCGGCACCGCCCCTGGAGCCTTACCAAAAACTCTAAAATCGCTCAAGGCGAAATTGCCTGTCGGCATCTCGACGTTCGTGATCTTGATGAACTGTGTTCTTACGGGCTCTTTCAATTCAACATAGTCGTGCGGAGTATCGCGGTTGCTTTCGCTTTTGTCGACCAACAAGTTCCAGTTCTTTCCATCGGCAGACTCATGGATTTCATAGCGATGGCGGAAATCGTTTTGCTTACCGTAAGCACGTGCATCATCATCGGCATAGTTCACCTGGATCGCGTGAACATCTGATGGTTTGCCAAGATCCACGGCTAGAAACTTTCCTGGTTTTGCATCTCCAGCGCTCCAAAATGTCTTTACGTTTTCATCGAATGCAAGTTTTGGATCAGATTTTTCAAAGGCAGGTATTCCAGCAGTTAGTCGATCATCACCGGCGGGTAATGCAGTGCTAGTTTTTTCAGCGGCAGCTTTATCAGCGGCAGCTTTATCAGCGCCAGCTTTTTCATTGGCAACTTTCTCAATGACAGATTTCTCGATGGCAGATTTGTCATTGCCAGATGTTTCAATCGCAGGTTTTGTACCCGCCTCAGAAGCCCATGCCTTCTTGTTATACGAGAGCAAAGTCCAGCCTGTGTAATCGTTGTTAGCATCGCGTTTTCCATTCGGCAAACGATGAGGATAGTCACCAAATGAGGTATCACTATGCAACACGCCATCCTTATCTACATCAGTCGGAAACATACTGATGCGGCGCTCGAACTTGTCCTTCTGACCGATGATCATCGAGCCGATATGCCATAAGTTGCCTGAATTATCAGGGAAGGTGCTGCCGTGTCCCGCGCCTTGTACAAAGCCGGTAGGCTTCCAACAAAATGGATTGTGTTTTTGATATTCAAATGGTCCTAATGGAGTTTTGGAAGTGTAGACGCCGTCGCCATAGACGTTCCACTCGGTGCCCGGCGCGGCGTATTCCAAATAATATTTGCCGTTAAATTTATTCATCGTTGCGCCTTCGATGAAAGGATCCATGGCGCCGTTTTGGTTGTTCTGACCGAATTGCTCCCAGCCATGCTGCTTCGGCTGCAGCTTCACCAGATCAGTCGGTTCGCCTTTTGCTGCAAAACCCTTCTGCGGATCCAGCTCTACACCGCGAAGCGGGTAAAAGTTGCTCGATCCCCAATACAAATAGAGGCGCTTGTCGTCATCTTGAAACAACGCCGGGTCCCAACCCGCGACCGGGAAGTTTTTCACCGCTTCGGTCCATTTGCCGCGACCTGGATCCTCGCTGAAATACAGCGGCATGGTCACGTCATTGTTAAAGCTCGGCAGCAAATAAACGCCCTTGTCCGTCGCCCATGCGCCCGGAGCGCAAATCTGATCATTGTTCGCGTTCGGTTTGAACTTCTGAGGGTTAAACCGCCAAGTACCAAGATCCTTGGAAGACCAATACCCTTCCTGGTTGGTCGAAAACAGATGCACTTCGTCTTTGAACCGAACAGCCGTCGCGTCTGCGGTCGAGCGGTGGTTATTGTTGAGCGAATACGGTTTCTCTGGAACGTAGGCGTAGTCCAGGTTCATAGGATTGCAATAAGTGGACGGAACCGCTTTAGCCCGGTCCCCGCTATCTTTTGCGCCCGGAGCCGGCTCCCGGCAATCAGCAAGCAGCTTCCCCGCCTGGATTTCAGGCGCTGCACCGGCATTTTTAGCGTCGGTTTTTGAGTCGTAAAGGCTATCTTGGGGGGCGGCCATTTTTCACGTGGAGTGCTTAACAGACGGCTCATATACTTTAGTCGCCACCCCCGAGCTTGTCATTGGGAGAACTACGTGGACGCAAAAACGCCCCAGGGTTCAGCTCTTCCAGCGTTGGAGATTTCTGAATTAGTCCTGAACGTTTCTGGTTATTTGACGACCTGAGCGCACTGATCGACAGTCGGTTGTGAATCCCATATATGGGACAAATCATGCTCATCGGTTTGGTCGGGTACGAATTTTAGTGAGGCAATGCGCGGAAATTGTCCCACATAGGGGACAGCCGGTTTGCTGTCCCACTTATTGGAACGCGCCTTTGACGCCGTCACCGACTTTTCTGCCCAAATTGCCAATCGGTCTAAAGATATTGCCGAGCGTTGTCGGAGGTTTTCCTTGATCGATCTTGAGCGCGATTTCCTGGCAGCGATCGGCTTTCTTCGAATATTTTTCGCGTTCTTTTTCAGGAAGCGTTGGTGAGAGCGCAAGATACGCGCGATATTGCAGAGCAGCCTCTCTCAATGCAGGCGATTGTTTCTTTTGAAACTTCTCGAGGTCCTCGGCAAGACCGAGGTGAGCGGCTGGCAATCGAGGATTCAGGTAAGCAGCCGAACGATACTTGTCGATCCCGCTAGCAAACTGACCCTTCCGAGAAAGATCGGATGCCATATTCAAATCTTCTTGTGCTTTTTGACGAGCAGTCTTGACCGCGTTGATACCGCGCTTGGTGCGCGACGCGACCTCAGCACCAGGGAAGGTGCCGGCTTTGTTGTATGCCTGTTCCGCACTATCGAGATCGCGTGTTAGCAACGCCATATCCGCAACTGCAAAAGTGGAATTGGCATCCTGACAATTTTGAATAACGGTTGCCATCGCCTGTGATGCCTCGTCAAATTTGAATTGCGCGATCATCGCCTCAGAATATGCCAGCCGTTCCGCGTCATTGGTCGGCGTGCCGACGTTCGAAAGATCGACCGGCTGTCCCGACATCGCTCTCAACTTCGCGTCAGCCAAACGCAATTCCATGCTGTTTGGATTCATTTGAATCGCGCGTTGAATCAGAGCTTCTGCAGATTCGAAGTTATTGGAAACGAAAAAGGCACCATCGGCATCCTTCTGTGCTTTCAACATCAACGCTCTGGTCATGCCGTTTACAGCTTTGACGTTACCTGGTGACGAGTTCAAAACCGTCGTGTATTCCTTCAGAGCATCATCAGTTTTGCCCAGCGAAAGTGTGATATCGCCAAGCTTCATGTGGAGGTCGACGTTTCTCGGACTCAATTCCAATCCCGATCGTAAGTTGACTACAGCAGCTTCGAGATCACCGCGTCCTTGATAGATATCGGCGAGCTTCAAGTAAGCTTCTTCGCTTTCAGCTTTCACTGAGATCGCTGATTTATACTCGCGCATAGCGGCGACCGAGTTGCCTTGAAGCTGATAAACATTACCCATGGCAATGTGCGTTGGAGCACTATTTTTTTGCAGCGACAAAGAGATGTTCAACTCTTTGTATGCTTCGTCCAGTTGCCCCGTTTGCGTGTAAGCCTTTCCAAGTCCGTAGTGAGCAGTCGAGTTAGCGGAGCGCAGACGAATCGCTTCTTGGAAATCGGCGATAGCACTGGCGGTATCACCACGCTTCAACTCAATCAATCCACGATTGACAAAACCCATTGCATATTTCGGATCCGCGGCAATCGATTTATTGAAACTAACCATTGCCTGATCTAGTTTGCCTTGCTCCTTTTGAATCGTACCAAGCACCAATAGCGCTTCCGGCATACCCGGATCTTTCTTCAAAGCGATTCGACATTCGGATTCAGCTTGGGTAAGTATCGCGTTTCTTTGCGAAATTATTGTCATCGAAGATGATTGCAAACTGTTTACTTTCACAAACGCCATGCCAACGTGCGCTAGCGGGTCATCTTTTTTAACCGCGATCGCTTTTTTGAATTGTTGTTCTGCGCCTTCCAGTTTGAACTGCACAGCGAGGCTGAATCCCAACCCGCATAGCGCGGCGACATCGCGCGAATTGTTGTTTAGCGCTTTGCGAAAACTATCGGCAGCTTCATCATATTTCCCGGTGAGCAAAGCCTTCTCGCCAGCAGCCGCGTCTTTAGAAACTGCTCCGCGGAAAATTCTGGTTTCACCGAATGCAGATTGAACGTTGCGCCGCACCACAGGAGTCGCAGCGGACTTGGATTTCGTCGCGGTCTTAGCATCCACTGGAGCGATGGCAATCAGTCCACAAGTCAGAGAAATGCATATTGCCGTCACCACAGAATTATTTTGCTTTGACAACACGTGGACACCTCCAGGGTATCGAGAAGTATATCGTTCGAGAATCCATTGGATACCCATTCTTGGGACGGGTGCCAGTGAATAACGTGTAGCCAGTTTCGCACGGTTGCAAGAAACAGACATTAGACATTTTAAGGACAGATTCGACAACCGCTCGGGAGCGCCTGCGGGTTATGATTATCGTATGTTGTTTCGAAACCAGAACAAAACATATCGAGAGCTTAAACTAGGACGTTCGCCAGGGCGGCCACCAGAACGTTCGCTAGAACATTTACCAGAACGCTCGCTAGAACATTTACCAGAACGCTCGCTAGAACATTTTGCGGGACGACAGCCAGAACGATCATTGAATTATTCCACGCTGCGCTCATCGACATTTGCGAAATCTTCGTGTATCGCGGCGTCGGCACTATCCATTCAGCTTGCTGTTTTGTTTTGCACAGCGCTCAGTGTTCCGATACTAGCGAATCCGGCGTTTGGAGACGAACCTAAGGTTTTGGAGATTCAGATACAAGTCGACGACGAAGTGTCCGCGATACCGGAAGAATTCCTACCCGGTAAAAAATTCGATGCAGGCGCCGAGAAGGTTGACAACTCGACGTGGTATCGCATTCCTCAATGGTTCGCCGGTCAATGGACCAGTGACGCAGAGCAGACTGTTGAGAAAAAGAATCTAGTCACCGGCAAAAGCACTCACTCAAAAATGCACGTCGAGTATCCGAAATTTGTTTATCTGGGATGTGTCAAAGACGACCGAGATGTGATCTGGGAACGCGCGCCACTCAATCGTTGGCGGCTGACACAGTTCGAAGGACAGAGTCCGATTTATTCGATGTTTCGATCTGCCGAAGTACAACAACCTGACGCCGATCACATTGCGATAAAAAGCGTGGGATTGAATTTAGTCGTGGATCCAAAGTCAAAAGTGATCCATAAAGCATCTCAGGAAGAGTCAGTCCAAGTCTACTCGCGAACTGCCGATGGAGTAATGACACTTCAGAACACAAGCCGTTCTTACGATGAAACTGGCAAAGCCTACCAGGAAAAAGTTGCAACGTCAGAGATGAAAAAAGTTCGCGATATAGATCTAAACGCGATTAAACTAAAGTATCTTCGCGACGCTTTTCACGAATACGAAAAAGAGCACCAACTCTCCGACGCACCGACACCAAAAGTTGAAACATGGCTGCGCGAGCAAAACCTCAAGTCGCCAAAAAGTTTTCTGCTGCCTGCGACCAGAACCCCGCGGCGTGATGAACGCGAGGATCAGTCCGACGGTGCACCACCGAATTAATCACATAGAATACTCAGCTGGAAAATCATTCAGCTGCAAACTTTGCAGCTGCGAAACTACTCAGCTGCGAAACTACTCAGCGGCGAAACTACTCAGCTGCGAAACTACTCAGCGGCGAAACTACTCAGCTGCGAAACTACTCAGCTGCGAAACTACTCAGCTGCGAAACTACTCAGCTGCTCAGCCCTATATAAATGAACGAAAAGGAGAACCGACATTATCGGTTCTCCTTCGCGCGTTCACGGACACTATGGTGATTATGTCCCTACCTTACTGATCACAAACTAACTGAACCAATTGGCATCACGAGCCGACCGGATGAGCAAATCCACAACGCAAGGAGAAAAGATTCCGACCATCAAACAAGATGAGCCAAGGAGAAGTCGATTGACTGTTTGATGATAAGGTGCGTTTTTAAACAGTCCGAAAGTCACAAGCACGATACCACCTGTGATGCCGGTGAATTGTGCGGCGATGGTTATCAGGTTCATCAAACTTTCCAGGTTGGCGAGGTTATTGACCCGCACGGTGCCGGCGGTGTTGAAGCCCATGATGGATGTGGCATCGCCTCCTTGTGGTCCGATGGTACCGTTGGTGGCGCCCTGGAGCGTCGGTACAGCTCCTTCGAGCTGATGCATTGACTGCGCGCGTTTGACATATGCCGGATCTGCGATAGGACTGCCAAAGAAAGCGGTGTGCGGGTCATAAATTCCGCGTTTATCTTTTATCATACCGCTAGTGCGCGCCACTACGTTCATATTTGCTGCCGACGCTTTGGTTTGGGCAGAAACAACTTTGTATTGCTCGCGCGACAATCCGGTGCGCTGGTAGTCAGAATCATTCTCCAGAACCACAGCACCAGTAGCTTTAGTTACGATGCGATAGGCGCATCCAAGCATCGCGGCGGTGTGGATGTCGTTTTGATCGAGACACTTTCGCGCTTCTTGAATTGCCCAAACAGTCGACATTCTGCTCGCTGTCGGGAAATCATAAGCAACCGCTACAGCCGGAAGAAGCTGCGTCTTCTCTGATACCAGCTTGAATGAATCACCATCTTTTTCAAGACGGTTCACGATAAAGCTGTTCTCTGCAGAATGCGTAGCACGCGAAGCATAGGTAACGAAATCGCTCTTCCGATGAATCGAAAAGAGGCACTTCTCAAAATCATCAGCCTTGATCGAACCTGATAAGGTATACGAGTCTTTGACGCCTTCAGTCAATTTTTGATCGGTCAGATTGGAATCGATAATCGCGTTACTCTCGAGCTTGACGTCACTGGAAACACCTGTCGACCCAAAGTTGGATGAAACCAAATGCGGTGCCGTTAACTGAAAGTCTTTTCGGGACTTCACATCTAGTGGCGTAGTGATACCAAGACGAACCTTCATCTCTCCATTTGCAGGAACCGGAAACGCTTGCAAAAATACCTCTCCTTTTCGGGTTTCGGTAACCAAGAGTGGATCTCGGTTTGAGTTAACGATCCACTGATAGGCAGCCTGAACACGCTCAGCCGAATTGAAAGCTGCCTCCTGTTCAACGCCATTAATCCATAGTGTCACGCGCGATACTACTGCATCCGGCGGCAATGCGATTCTCGCTCTCGCCTCTTTAGCTTCAGATGTGCTGTTTCCAAAAACCATCGACATGTACATCGCTGAAGTCAGCGACCTGGCATCGACATGTCCAGTCACCAGCGTGTTCTTCAAAGATAACCCGGGGATTTTTTCCCCTACAACTGTGGTGCCCAGATGGGCATCGGACGGGACGTTGGCATCGAACAGGAAATTTTCCTGAGAAGATGGCACCGCAAATAGTGCTGGCTGAGTGGTGGAATATAAGAACGCGATAATCGTGCTGCCCACTGCGACTGCCACGGCAAAAATGGAAAGGTTTCTTATTCGGCTAAAAGCAGACGGCTTAGTTGGATTACCTCTTTGAATTGAATGGTTTAAAAACAGTAGCGATGCCAGAATCAGTGCGCCAACAGACATCATGCCGAAGTCCGGATTGATCGCCGTGTATATGGCAAATCCGACCGCAGCAAGCGCCAAAAATTTGATGCTCGACACGTTCTTTTCTTGAGCGACGGAGCGCGGGGCCTCCGATTCTGGATGACGCCAGATACGCTCCAGGCGCTCAATTTCAGTTTCATGAATGATAGGCATTGTTAGACCTCATTGGAAAAGCAAGCTTTGCCGCCGGTTGTCGGCAGCAATGCAGCAGTCGCACGCCCTTTCGGAGCGCGACGATCGCTAAAAGCCTGATGGTAATGTAGTAAGTTTGGGCAGTTGGACACGAAGAAAGTTTCGTAGTCCGAATTTAAGCGGAAACGGAAACATTTGCAATGAGGGTTTTCACTACTATTTTATTAACGCCGTGCTTTTGAAACGCCCATGCGGCTTTAATACGCGTTTGTCGGGTCAGCTTCTCGTTTCGGCAGGCGCTCGGTTGGAAGCATCGCCTCGATTTCGCGCATCAAGCGTTTAATATCGAACTCCGGCATGAACAGAAACTTCCCGGCGCCCATGAGCTTGGCTGTTACTTCCACGGATGGCAAGCACAACGTCCCGACCTGGCTTGGTTCATCGGCAATCAGCATTACCGGCACATCTGCGTGCATAGGTTTCATTTTGAGCTTCGCCAAAAAATCGAAGACACTCTCATTCTGAAGGAAAGCCTCAGCTATCACGACATCTACGTGGTCTTTGGTGTTTAAAAACGTCAGACCTTCCGCAATGCTGGTGACGCCCACGACCTCCTGCCCGACAGCCTTGCATGCCTCTTTAATCTCATCAAGATGGTTCGACTTCACGTCGAGAACTAAAATCCGATAGCAGTCGTCCACCGGTCGTGGACTGCCTTGCTCAATTTTTGCCATGCTTAAGCTCCAATCCAAAATATAGAACGAGCACCCCTTAAAATTTGCAGCTACCTGGCGGCGGAATCGAATAAGCGTGAGCTTTATCGGTTCCACTACTGTAGGCGATCTAGCACAAGCGTGTCTATCGATGCGTCAAACTTGCTCAGGCGTTTCTTCATGCCTGTGTGTCTTAAATAGTGCATCCGGCCAGATAACTAAGGTGGAAATCGTTGCGTGAGTATATTCGCAAGTCGAATGGTCACAAAGTGAGATTCGAATTCGGAATAGACATACATAGACATTTAATCCATTCGCCCGTGCTCCTACTCAGGACTGGACACCGCACCGCCGGTGACACCAGTAGATGTAACACTAATTGCATGTCGTTCCAACGCAGTCGGATCGAACGCGACATCCATTTTGGTAAAGACAGTCACGGCTTGCGGAATCTGATCTATTTTGGTGGTCACGTTTTTACCACCAGCAATTGCAGATCCGTAACTTTTAAAAACTTCTGGGTTGGCGATACGAGGCGGCGCGCATGAGCCATCTACGAGAGCAGGCAGTGATGAAAATTTGAAAATCAAATCGTCATCCGGACTAGGCAGCCGAGCGTTTATGTTTCCTTTAAACAGATTGCTTTTCGGATCCACATAACCGCTGCGCCGATCAAAATCTGCCAACTCTTCGATGGTTAGCAGACTTTGAACGTTTGATTGAACATTCTCGATAAATCCTAAATCAACGCGAAGAACTTCCGGCTCAAATGTCTTGAGCCACGGCAAAAAAGAATTACTGGTCCTACTCCTCGCTTTCTCGTAATCCAGCGTCGCTTGTCGCACATCTTTTGCCACGATTTCGATCTGATTTTTTCGCTCGTACTCTACCGTCGCCTGACTCGAATAAACTTCATTCATAAGTTGATCGCAAAGTGGTGCCAGATGCCGAAGTCCTTGGCGCTCGCATTCGTAAGAATTTTGTCGCGTGACATAAACCATCTCGCGAGATCTAGCGACGAGCTGATTCATCTGCCCAACGCGATCGCCGACATTTATTGTTTTAGCAATTGACAAAGAAAGCGAGTCGACATCGTATTGAGACCGCGTGTGCTGCGACAACACAGTGCTAAAAAGTATGCCAATCAAACCAACGGCAAGGATGATCACAGTGACCAATGCCACCATTGTGAGCATGTTTCCTTTCGATCTGAGGCGTCTTTTCATGGTAAGTTATAGTGCGGAACTCGATGTAGTCGAGGCTTGCTTAAGGTCCTTGTGAAAGTATCTCACGAAATTATGCGTATGCGTTCGGTCCGAACACGAAGACACTCAAAACGATCGAGTATCGGCAGTAATATTCCGGACTTTGCCGCCGCGATGGTGATCCTCGTACTCGTAGTCTTCATCCCACTTTTGGACCTTACCATTCTGCCGATTCGCTGGATGTTAGCGCGCGAAATAATCAATGAATATTCTCGGAGATTGGCTCTGTGTGAAACATTTAGCAAAGCGTACAAAACCATGCAGGCGGATCCGTCATTAGCAACCAGACTGCTCAGACTTGGTGGGGTCGAATCCAAAGACATAAGTTTACGATTGAGAATTTCTCGCGTATTCATTACGCCGCGAACGGACGAACACTTGTTCGTGTATGCACCCGGTCGTATACCTCCAGCCTGGCTGCCTGGAGGAGAAAAGTCACCCTGCACTTACACATTAGAATTGACGGTCGACACATTAATTTCGCCGGCTATTTTATTTTCCAGCAAAGGCGTTTCAGTTCCAGGATTGACTGGCCCCGTGCCTTTCCGGATAGGCGCATCGCATGAATGGGAAAATTTAGGACGAAATCCGGGCACTCGGGCTTTCTATCTGAACGAATAGTTTAAGACCGTCCGGGTGGTATATTGTGTAACCGCTTCGATCGACTCCTGGATTCCGGCGTGTATCCATTTGCATACAAAACTGAGGTTTAGTTTGATGAAAATAGCTCGCATGGTTCGGTCCGTAACGCTGGCCGCAACGGCTCTTCTTCTTTCGCTTGCACCAGCGATGGCACAAGGCAACGGTCAAACAACGTTGGATATCTACAATGGCTCAAATAATCCAGTAAAGGTTTTCCTTACGCTGAATAACTACACTGGTAATAATCCTGGCTTCGTTCAAAGCGTAGCCAATCTTCCATGGCGACATAAAGTCAACATGAAAGTAATCAATCAATTTCAGGGCTCATTCAATCTTCGGAATGGAGATACGGCTTCGCTGACTATGCCTGCTGGTCAAGCTATCGCTGGTAATATCGTTTTTGGAAGCGCTCCTAACAATTGTCGGACGCAACAAAATCCAAACGGACAAAATCTGGGAGAGTTTACACTCAACAACAACACTGCTGCGTTTTTCAATAACAATCCTCCTTATTCGCAAGAAGCCATCGACATCAGTTGCGTCAACGGCGTCAACTCGAAGATGCAGTTTGATATGACCCAGTCGAATGGTTCCGGCAACTGGGGTACAGCCGGATTTAACAACGTAACAACATTCGCCAACAAAAAATTCACACCACCACCAAGTTCTAACCTTGGAATTCCTGGTGTTTTTCCAGTCGGTTGCGACATCTGCACGGGACAAGTGGATGCTGGATGTAGCCCGACATGGACTGCGTACACAGTCGGAAACGCGACCAATATCTGCAACGTACAGAGACCTGGTACCAGATCCGGCGGAACAGTTAAAATCACCTACAATGGTGAGTTCCCAATACCCGCATCTCAGACCAACCTCTCCCGTTGATTCCCAAACAGGCAATAAAAGTAATTCTTTCGTTGCTTGTTTGCTATCAAACAATCACCTCAGCGGCCGCGTTCGAAGAAGACTTCGGAGAACGCGGCCTTAATATTGGTAATGACTGGGTCATTTACGTAGAAGCGAAAAACAAGAAAGAATTCTTGAACTACAAAGGCTCGCATCTCAATCCGATTACCAACCTTCGCGTGATTTATCGGAAGACTCCACGTCATTCGAGTGACGCCGACATCACGCCGCGCACGTACGAAGACCTGTGGTATCACCAGGGCAGAGCGCTGGGCAGCCGCCGTTATTGCAAGCTTGAAATCGACGAGACAAAGCGCGGTATCGTCATTTTTCGCAATTCGGAAGACGCGGTGCGAGAACCACGGGCGGTGGCAAATTCCATAGTGAAGTTGACTGTTGAATTGGCGCTGAAAAACGTCGTATGCCTGGGATTCGTAGTGCCCAAGGAAATGTATAATGATGTGATCTTGGACTTGGCGCACTTTGGATTCACAAACAAGCCAACTCTAAAGCTAGGGGGGATGCAGACGAGCATTTATCTTATGTCGAATCCGTCCGGATTGGAAACCGATTTGTATTTCCAGAAATGGCGCTGAGTTGGTTCGAATCGGTTCGAACAACGGATGAGAACATCTGAGCACCGCCTGTAATGCCTTGACGCTCGAAATATTTGCTAACTCTGATTGAAACTTCTTTAAGTCGGAGTGTTCAAACTAATTTTGCGCGCCAGGCGACGAACTCACTGATGGTTCTGATGATTCACGCTTGAACGACGCTGCAGTTTTGATCATCGAATCAGTGCTGTCCATCAGCGCGATACCGGTTTTGCCCGGGGCAAATTTGATTTCGGTATTGAGCTGAGCAAGACGTTGCGGTAGATGCATGGACGGAAACGTATGCCCGAACACGCGCACTTCGCACCAGCCGACCTTGGTCAAAAGCTTGGCGCTAGCGGGCGGAGGGTTTGTATCCAGGACCACTGGATCTTCTTGAGGTTCTGCCGCGCGCGATTGTTCTTGTTGTTCGCTTGCCGGTAAATCCGCTCGATTGCGAACGCGCATTCCGCCGAAACCTAGAGCGCCAGGGATTCCCATGCCGGCCATGTTAATCAGTTGGGTTCCAACCATGGTGCCGACTTGTCGGAGACGATTAGGACTGCCACCACCGGCACCGCCATCGCCGGAAGTCGCTTGACCGCGTTCATCCTGTTGTTGGCTCGATTTAAAATGGAGCTTCTTATCTGCGTATTCATCGAGTGCATCTATTCGCACGCTTAAATCCGGATCCTTCGACGCGGTACCAAATGCGGTGCGCTCCAAACGGCTCAAGCGATCTTCCACGGGCTCTCCCGGATACGCCTTTTTTAGAATCGCAGATTCCAGTTCGGTTATGTGCGGATAGTCACCATTACTCGAATCTTGTTGCTGTTGCTCGACCTGGCCGGACATCGAGGGGTCGTTTCCATAGTCAGCAGACTGTCCACCTTGTGATTGATCGGCTCCCGCGTAATCTTGTTGCGGCGGAGCGTCGTTTGAAGCCGCTTCAAAATCAGGATCTTCTTTGAACAATTTCTTGCCCAATTTCTTTTCCGCGTACTCCTGCAATGCGTCAGTTCGATCGCCTAAATCAGGGTTGGTTGAGGGCTTTCCAAAAGCCTTGGTTTCAAGCCGCACAAGACGGGCAGTTAAATCGTCGGTCGCAAAACTCTTTCCGAGAAGCGCAGTCTCAATCGATGTCACTCGCGGATATGAATCACCACCGACATCGGAACCCGAGTTTTCATTGGCATTTGCATCGTTTGCAGCATCAGACTGAGCAACAACATCGGGCGCAACCAGATCCGGCGCGAGCGATTCGTAGTTACCGAATGCTTTTGCGTTTAGTCCGATTGAAAGAGATAGCGCCAGAATTGAACAGGCAATAATTCGCAATTTGGTCGACCTGCTTGAATACCTTCGAATTGTAGCCTGCTTCAGCTTGTGAGAAGGTCCGGAATGATAAAGTGTAGGTCTTAATTTCCTAAATAAGAGTTAAGACGCTCGACAACGGTCGAAATTATATCGAGACAAAGCGCCATGCAGACAGCCCCTCCGGGTCCAAAGTCAAAATCTTTCGGACTAGATTTTCTAAACCAATTTAAGATTGATCCGCTCGGAACCTCAACGAGACTGCGAGACGACTTTGGGGATATTGTCCTGCTCAAGTTCGGTCCGGCGGATTGGGTTATGTGCAACCACCCGGACGCAGTCAAAGAAATTTTTGTCACTAACTGGCGCAAATTCGGAAAAACAGATCGTTTTAAACAGCTCATCGGTAGTGTGGATGGACAAGGTTTGGTTGTCAGCGAAGGCGATCTCTGGCGCAAACAGCGACGCATTATTCAACCCTCGTTCAGTCACGAACTTATCATTAAGGAGCACGCGGCCTCGATTGTAAGAGAAACAACACAGCACATTTCTAATTGGAAACCAGGAACCATTTTAAATCTGCACGATGAGATGACAGCGATCACATTGAAGATCGCCGCTCGGATATTTTTCGATGTTGACGCCACCTCTGAAGCAAAAGATTTAGCCGACTCGGTATCGACGCTATCGCGGATTCTCTACCAGGAATTTTCGGAACTTGTGCCATTGCCAGACTGGTTGCCCTTTCCATCTAAGATTGAAAAACGCAAGGCGATCGCTACACTCGATAAATTTATATATGGAGTAATCGAGAAACACAAAAAAGATCCTGAACTTCACACTGTCGTTTCAATGCTTTTAAACGCGCGCGATACCGAAGGTGATGGCAGCGGGATGAGTGAAGTTCAAGTGCGCGACGAAGCGATCACTCTATTCAATGCTGGTCACGACACAACGGCAACAGCGCTGGCATGGTCGTTTTATCTCATTCTGCGAGATGACCAGATTTGTGAAAAAGTAAATGCTGAAATCGATGCTGCTTGCAGGAACAACAAGCCAAACGTCGGCTGCTTGCCACTAGTGCCACTGACGGTGCAATGCATTAAGGAAGCGATGCGAATGTACGCACCGGTCTGGATGATACCAAGACAGTGCAACGAGAATGTGGAATTCTTCGGATACCATCTGAAGAAAGGCACTCAGCTGAACGTTTCGCCTTATGTGATTCAACGTGACCCTCGATTTTTCGAAAATCCGGATCAGTTTTTACCCGATCGTTTTTCCGCGGAAAATGAAAAATCGATTTACCCGAACGCTTTCTTTCCCTTCGGAGCAGGTCCCAGAAGCTGCATTGGACGGGAGTTTTCAATGATGGAAATGCCGCTGATTGTTGCAACCATAAGCCAACAGTTTCGCCTCGACCTGGAAGCGGATTCAAAAAACATTGGGATGAATCCACTTGTATCACTTGAACCCAAAGAACCAATTCACTTCCGAGTGAAGGCAAAACACTAATTGTGGTTGGCACGCAAGGTCGAAGAGAGTGTTAAAAAATTGCGTAGTACTATCGATTCAAATCGAGCCTTACACGTCGCGGAGGATGGCGACACAAGCTAGATTAGCACCGATAGCTTCAATGGCTGGCGCGATGTTATGACCTGGCAAGTATGCATAATAGATGAATGCGTGTGTTTCGATTACGGGATCCGAAATTGGTGATCAAAATTAAGAACCCACTTCCCATCAACAAGCAAGCGGAGGCCAATGCCGGAAAATTCAAGCTTGTCTACCGATCTGGAAGTATCGCTGCTTGATGCAGAGAAACAGAAGACGATCACAGCCATCAAGAAGCTCAATCTGCGGGTCACGCCAACGGAGCTGGCAGCAGAGTCAGGATTGTCGATCAACAGAGCGTCGTTTTGGCTGAACAAAATTGCCGGTGATACTCGCGGTCGACTAGAGGTAGCCGCTGATGGAACTATTTTTTACACGTTCGCGCCTGATTTCACAAACGCTTATTTGCAGCGTGGCATTAAAAAGACTGGACTGATTGTCGGGTTTGCCATATTTCAAGTCACCTACTGGCTCTTACGAGTATCGTTCGGTTTCGTACTCGTGCTTTCCTTAGCAGTAATTGTAATCATCATCGTTGCATTAATAGTGGTTGCCATAGCAGCAATATTTGGTGATAGCGGCGGCGATGGTGGCTTCGAGTTTGGTGACGGCTTTTTCGATCTGGATTTTCTTTGGGACGCATTGAACTTTACCTACAGCCCATCGCACACCGCCTACTACAACAGCGTGCCTACTGTTCGTCGCGCTGAGTACACGAAATTTGTGAAAGAGCACCCGAAGGGAAACTTTTTCCTCGAATGTTTCTCATTCCTGTTCGGCGATGGTGCCCCGAATTCCAATATCGAGGAAGTTCGTTGGCGCGAAATTGCTCGCATGATTCGGCTGCACGGCGGAGTAGTTTCGACTGAACAAATAGCGCCTTTCCTGGATGGCGACCGGTCTGATTCCGGCATGATCTTGTCGGTGTTAGCGCAGTACAACGGCCGACCGGAAGTGACGAAGAGTGGATACATTGTTTATGTTTTCCCTGACCTGATGACAGGGGTGAAAGAAAATTACAGGTCAATTGCAACACCACCAACGGTGCCTTATTTAGAAGAGGAACACTGGCAATTCTCCGCATTTGATGCCGGTATTCAGGCCAAAGTTTTGATCCTGGCTTGCCTCAACTTCGCTGGCTCCTGGTGGCTTTTCAAGCACATCGCCACGATCAGCATGTTGCATCCAATTGCTTATTTGATCGATTTCTTGATCACCTACGCCGTTATTTTCCTTGCCATCCCAGCGGGTCGTTTGCTGGTAATAACTGTGCTCAACCATCGCATTGACGAACGCAATGAGAAACGCAGACAAGCGTACGAGCTTGTCAGAATTCCTAAAGATGATGTTCTTGAGGAGATTGAAGAGGCTCGCGAGATAAGAGCTGAGGAAGTATCGAAACTTAATTACGACCAATCAATTGTGTTTAACTCAGACAAAGATAGTCTCGAACAGCAATTTCAATGACACTGCTTACTAAAAAACTAACGAGTGTGCAGGTTCAGTATTAGAAGAAGAATTAGTCGTAGAGAAGCGGAGAAGCCGACTTGCATATCCACGTTTCAATGCCATCACTGACAGTGGCACATCCGTTTCGATTTAAATTAAACGAGACTTGCAAACGTTAAACCGACTCATAAACTAATCGTGAAACTTGGACAGTTGGCTCCTATGGCGTATATACTCAGAGATTATGAACGCTCTGGATTCTATGACCGAGATTAAACCGTCCGCAAAACTAACTTTTCGCAAACCCCTGACTGTCGACCGCTGGTACGACTGGGACATAGTCGTGGATGCCCTGCCAGTTGCGGATTTCGGCGAACCGGACAACAAAACTCTCAACTTGTCGGAAGGCACTCACGAGATTTATCTTCGGCAAGAAATCTTGCCCGGCGTGTACAAATCCACGCAAAGACTTCGAGTCGCCTTGCGAAAAGGCGACGACGTAACGATACGCCTGGGTCCGGATCCCAAGAATTACCTCTTTGCGGCATTTGGTTTGGCAACATCTTTCTTGTCAGTACCATTGATGCATGATTCGCCTGGCATGGAAACCGTCGGAGCTGTTGTGTTCTGGGTGAGCCTCACGGTTATGGCACTCGTGATTTTCGCAGTAATCAAAGGCTTCGCGTTTCGACTCAGTATTGTCGAAACGGATGATCTACCCTCCGAACTTACTTCTGTGAACATTGCTACCGACAAAAAATCAATCGAAGCGGATCCCATCGTGAGGAGCCTGGCATCGGAATTCGCAGAAAAGTCTGCGATCAAAAAAACAGTCAAGATTCCGTTATCGGTTAAAGCGCGACGAAGCAACAGCAGCACTTTTTTTCTAATCGCTGGACTGATTTTATTTGATAAACCCTCTCCTGTAGACATGTTTGGCATGGTGTCACTGGCAGTCGCGGCGCTAACACTTCTGATAAGCGCTGACTGGCGGAAAGAAGAGATTTTGAAAAATATTAGCTTTTGCGCCTTCATGATTGCGTCTCTAATTGGTCTGGCTGTGGTTTTTGGTCCTCCGATAGGCGAGTGGTCACAGACTGTTTTTCTATCGATGAGCCTATGCCTTGGTGTTTCAGTAGCTATGAATTTTGGATACCACATTGCTAAAAGTATGAGTGGTTCTAAAACAGCGGGCATTATTACTTTGGTTTTGTATTCGGGACTGGCTGTTTACTTCGTGTCGGCGTTGGTGCCTTCGATGTTGACGTTTGTCGCGCTGCACAAGTAGAATACGAAAACTGAGTTTTAATCAGTGTTTAAACACACGAAATGAATCTGAAGTCATGCGGCGATTGCATGCATCATCAATCGTCTGCGATCTGCCTTTCGCTTATCGTGGGAAATGTGTACTATCAAAATCCGACTAGCTGATTGATCATAAAATGATTTCCAGCCCGAAGGAATCACAAAGTTGGCTTGATGACTAGTTCGATCACGTTTAAAACAGAAGCGGTGTGTCCTTGGTCCGGAGCGAGAGCAGGAACACTTACCACTCCCCATGGTGCCATCAGCACGCCGGTTTTTATGCCGGTGGCAACGAACGCTGCGCTCAGATCGATGACGTTTACTGATGTTTTAAGCTGCGGTGCCGAGATAATTCTCTCGAACGCATATCATCTTTATCTGCGCCCTGGTCATAAATTTATTGAGAATGCCGGCGGGTTGCACAAATTCATGGCATGGAAGTTGCCGATTCTCACGGACTCCGGCGGCTTTCAAGTGTTCAGTCTCGATCAATTTCGACGCGTAGCAGATGACGGCGTGCACTTTCGCGATCACAAAGACGGTCGCGCGCATTTTATAAGTCCGGCTTTATCGATGGAAATCCAAAACTCGATCGGTGCCGACATCATCATGGCATTCGATGAGTGTGTGAAAAATCCAGCCACTTATGCCGAAGCAGAAGCAGCCATGGAACGCACGCACCGATGGCTCGCGGTGTGCGAAGCAACGCACGCCCGAAAAGACGAACAAGCGCTTTTCGGAATTGTTCAAGGAAGTATGTTCGAAGATCTTCGGAAGAAATCCGCTGAGGTAGTCACTTCTTTCGACTTGCCTGGTTTTGCCATCGGTGGTGTCGCAGTTGGTGAAACGCGAAGTGAGATTGAACGAATAGTCAAATTCACTACTCCACTTCTACCAGAGCAGAAACCCAGATATCTAATGGGTGTTGGAACTCCGTGGGACATTTTGCATGCCATCAGATGCGGTATCGACATGTTTGATTGCGTAGCGCCGACGCAACTGGCGCGACATGGAAGCGTATTCACATCGAAAGGTCGAATCTCCATTCGCACAGGCGCGTTCAAGAATGATCTGGGACCGATTGACGTAGACTGCGACTGCTTCACATGCCAGAACCACAGTCGAGCTTATCTGCATCATCTCACTCGTGCCAAGGAATACGCAGGCGCAACATTGGCTGCAATCCACAACGTCCGCTATCTAATTAGAGAAGCGACAAACGCTCGCCAAGCCATTCTCGATGGAACATTCCGCGAATACTTCGAGCAACTCGCACCGATTTTAATTCAGCAAAATGAAGACCGCGCTTTGTTGCAACACTAATCCGTTTCATCCACATAAGGTGAGAATATTAGTGCAGCATTATCGATCTAACTGAAACATTCACTGCTGACTGCAGCATCAGCCGCTAGTGAAGTATCAGCCGTTTTAGTGGGCATCAGCCGCGTCACCACAATTTGATTCACTTATTTTGCGCTTCGTTTCGCTTTCGGTGGTGCAGGCTTTTTGAATTTGCGATCTTTTTGATGCAATAATTTTTTGAACTTAAAATTAGCTTCGCCGTCTTCTTTCATGGTCATCTTCAACAGCCAAACATCATTGGTTCCAGGATCGATTGCGCAAATCTTCTCACCATCTGTAAGCAACAACACGGTTCTTTGACTCGATGCCAGATCCGGCAGATCAACGTTGATGTTGTACCGCTTACCGTTGATTTTCACCTTCAAGAGTGGCGTAAAATAATTGTCGGATGCTAACACCGCGGCGGGTTTGTCGTATGCCATAAGCGGCACCCAGCGGTTGCTCGCATTGGTTGAGTTGGAACCTAACTCGGCAGTCTCTAAACAAGTCATCTCAACGAAACACTGGTGAATCGAGTCCGAAATAAACTTCTTCTCGACATCAAGAACCGCTTTCCGTCCCGATAATCGAACGCCGTCTTCGCCAATGCGACCTTGCAACGTGACGGTTTTGTCAATGTCGACGGCCCCGGCAAGCTTCCGCGCAGGCGCATCAATAGCCGCGGCCTGCATTTTAAGTTCAATGTTTCCCAGCTGTTCGATCGCCGCTTTCAAGTATGGGCTCTCGGAATCGTGTGCCTGGAAAAGTTTGATGGCCGCTTGATAAAGTCTGGCTGCGTCATTTTTTTGTCCAAGCATTCTTCGGCATTGAGCCTCTGCATAACGAGATTCGGCTCGATATTTCTCGTAGCCGGCGTCAAACTGATCTCCTGAAAGCTTGAACAGCTCCGCTGCAGGACCAAATTTCCCTGCCGTCAAAAGTGCGAAAGCCTTCTTGTAGTCCTTAAGTGCTCGTTCTGCCGCGCCTACTTCAATCTCGGTTCGCTCAAGCTTGCCCTCCAGGCGCATTTGTCCGCTGGATGGAGTTTTGGGCGCTTTATCGTCGCCAGCGCTCGCGCTTACAGCATTGGGACTGTCGGTCTTCGATTTTTTCCCGGTTTGAAGTTCTTCGCTGCCGACTCCGACCGCGACCGTGTTCTTTTCGCTCGCCGAATCGCCCGCCACAGCCGGGCATACGGAGATCAACAGCGGCATCAGCAAGGTGCCGGCCAAAACCACTCCGCCTCTATAGGAAAAGCGGCGAGAATCGCAAATCGACTGTAGGAATTCCCAATCCATCATTAAATCCATTGTAAGGCTTAAAGATGAAATATGGGGAGGCGTTTTCGCCGTTTTATCTTAAAAACAGAGGACGGAGATTCTGGTTTCAACCTCACGGTCTGGCCGGATGTGCTCCGTCTCACAATTTATATCGGCGGATTTGCACCAGTCAGAGATGCTCACCGATTATTTTTATACGCCGCCTCGAAATTTTTGAGGAGCGTGGCACAAAGTTCCATCACAGTTACATCGAATGCTCCCCATGTGAGGGGAAGGGCTTTCTGGTCTTCTTCTTAACTGGTTATGAACTTAGAGATCCTGATGGTCCCGATCTTCTCTAATCGCGTTCTTTGTCTCTCGCTCTTCTTCTTTCGCGCTCTTGCTGTCTTCTTTTGTCGTCTTCATCATCGTCATCGTCGTCATCATCATCGTCGTCATCGTCGTCGTGATGTCGGACTCTGGTTCTTTTATTGTCTTCATCGGACGTGCGTGTTTTGGATGATGCAGCCTTATCATCAGCTTTGTCGCGAATGTCGTTGGATGAGTTGTCGCGCGAAGTAGTGGTTGCGATGGAAGAACTGGTCGATGCCGGTTCCTGCCTAGTCACGGTCGTCGACGTCGACTCAGTAATTGTTGAGCTCGGTTGAGCAGTCGTTGAACTCGGTTGAGTGGATGTTGCAGATACCGAATTATCTGAACTAGAGCCGGTTTTCTTGATCGGTAATAAAAGAACCCTACCGGCGGAATCATAATGCACAACGTCTGAAGAATCGCCAAACGGAGTAACAGCCGCTGGTGCCGTGGTCATCGGTGTTCTAGGAACGGGTACACTGTTAGTTGTGGAAGTGGTGGTTCTCTCAATTCTAGTTCCAGCATCTGTGGCAGAGTCGTTGCCGCGTGTGGTGTTAATACCAGCCCCGGTGTCGGATACGGTGCTCGTTGATGTTGGTGCACCAGCATCGGTACCGGATACGGTGTTGGTTCGAGAAGTTGAACTGGCACCGGAAGCGGTGTCGGATGTGGTGCTTCGTCGAGAAGCGGCACCATTGCCGGTATCGGTATCGGCACCGGTACTGGAATGAGAGTTCCATCCTGATGGTGTATCGGCACTGCCATTGCCAAATGTCGAGTTAGTTGTGCTCGCAGCCGGTGCATCCGACTGGTTGTTCGAGCTGGTGCTCACGCTAGCGCTGGTAGATGTGCGAGTGGATGTTTCCGCCGCGGTATCAGGAATACTGTCGCGATTGCTCACAGAACTTCTCGACGTTCTCGTGGTCGATTCGGATGATGTCACGGTTGCCGCAGGCACCACAGTAGAAGTCGCTGCGTTTCCAGTCGGAGAAATTGGTGCACTAACCGCAGTATTTGTCGCAGGCGGGAAGCCTGCGATCGCAAGCGGCATAGCTCCAGGTTGCCCCATCGAATGAATCGATGCAACGATTCCGGCAACCGGTTCGAACGTCTTGGGATTGATAGTCGAGTTGACATTTTTAACAACGCCCATTTTACCGGCGCTAATTACTGACTCATGTTTCCCTTCGGCATTCGCTGGTCCAAAATTACAGCCCAACAAATTCACCCACATATTTTTTTCTACGGAGTGAATCTTAAAACCTTTGATCTCAGTGGCCTGAACACTGCCATCGGCGCTCTCGCTCAATTTGAACGTGCACTCTTTTTCCAAACCCATTTGATCGATTTTATCGCTGTTCAAATTCTTCTCAAAACGAGCGGGCATCTGAATCTTCACGGCATATCCAGAACCGGATTTCAAAAGAGTGATGACTGCAGAATTACTTTTCAAGGCATTTGACGAACCAGGACCCAACTGATCGAGATCGACAATCTTGCAGGATTTCGAGAGCTCAACATATTCCGAGTTGATCTCTTGATCGTTTAATCCAATCGCCTTGCAAACCGTAATCGCGCGATCGAGATATTGTCCGGCATCGCCATATTTCTGATTTTGACGGCACGATTGAGCCAGCCGTTTCAAAGTCGTCGCATACTTTTGATCGTTCTTCGCTCCTGCCGAATCAAGCTCTTTGAGAGCCTTTGTGAAATTCAGTTCGGCTTTGGCAAAGTCTCCGGAGTCATAACTCTGCTGTCCGGATTCCTGATATTTATCTGCGCGAGACTCCTGTGCCAGAGCGGCGGAAGCTCCCAGAGACACCGTCATCGCGACCAAAACAACCGAATGCAATAGTTTACTCATAAAACCTCGTCAAGCTGACCCGATTACGGTATCACGATAGATAACGCTGATCGTTAAGCCGATTACTGCCAAAGTCGAATTTTTAGGCGTCGTATGACTCCCGGGAAGCAGCAAAACCGTTTCATATTACAAAGCATTGTAGATCCGCCCACTGCCGACGCGATTCTCAGCCGTGTGTAGTAGTCTATTAGACGCCCGGCACAGTTTCAAAGGAGACATCCCATGCGCCATCCCAATGTTCCCGAATCACTGGACAGTTGGTGGATACTTCACCAGATGTTCGCCTTCGACCGTTTGACATGGGACCAGTTGCCGCAGACTCAGCGCACAGAGCTGATTCGCGAAGCTCAAACCGCATTGGAAGCGCTGAAAACCAGCGATGACACCGATGTCGGCTTGGCGCAAATGGTCGGTCATCGCGCAGACCTGATGATTACTCATTACAGCAAAAATTACGATGGTCTGGCGCACGCCCAAACCGTCATTGACAAGCTCCGTTTGACTGAATATTTGGCGTCTTCGACCTCTTATGTTTCGATTCTGGAACTTGGTCTCTATGATGCAACAGCCAAGATTCATGCCGCTCTTAGCGAACAAAACTTGAAACCCAACACTCAAGAGTGGAACCAGGGTTTTGATGACCTCTTGAAAGAACAGGAAAAAATTCCTCATCACGCCGGACGCCTGTGGGCAAAGATTCCGCAGCGCCGCTACGTGTGCTTCTATCCGATGGATAAGAAACGAGGCGAGGACGTAAACTGGTTCATGCTGTCATATGAAGAGCGTTCCAAGTTGATGCTCGAACACGGCAAAATCGGCAGAACCTTCCACGGTCTGGTTACGCAGGTTATCTCCGGCTCAATCGGATACGACAATTACGAGTGGGGCGTCGACCTTTACGCCGATGATCCGCTGGTCTTCAAGAAATTGATCTACGAAATGCGCTTCGATGAAGCCAGTGCGAAGTATGGACATTTCGGTGAATTCTATTCCGGAATGCAGTTCTCACTCGATCAATTGGAAACGTATCTCGACGGGCATCAAATCCCGGCTCTCAATGTGCTTCAACCAGCATTAAAAGCGTAGACGTTTCAGAATCGCGAGAACAAAACGGCATCATCTGTGGTGGCACACAAACGCGGTCTGTTATGGCATGCTGAGCATACCTCGCGCCGAAGTAATCTATTACAACTGTGCCGTCAACCAATCTAGAGCTCATCAATCGTGAATTCTTGGCTTTGGTGCAAATGCTTCGAAAGCGCATCCAGCCTGTACTGGCTCACCTTAGCGTATGTCACCGGCTCCTCTCTGGTGTCATGAAGTTTGACTGGTTTCTTTAACGAAGCTGGTCGATTGTCCACAACGCACTTTAGCGCTTTCAATTTCGTAGTTGATATTCTTGCCGATTCGCAGGTCCCATTCAATGTGACCTTCTTCTTCGTTAGACTCGACGCCAACTTCGTCGCCGATATTCCAAGTCCTATTACTAAATCTTTTGCTTTCAAAATAATCATTTGTCATCCCCCGTAAAAATCGCTGCCCTGAAAACGCTCCAGGTAGACATCAACCAGCGCTGTTTTATTTGTTCATAGATTTGTTCATTGATTTGACTAGGTGTTCCTCGTTCCTAGTGATTCCTGCCACTTCCCAAGCAAATCACCGGTGCGCGTAAAGAAAACGTCAAGCAAGGTTCTCTAGTCATAAAACGAAAAGTTGATCCTGCCAACGCACCTAATAGCGGGTTCGATCGGAACGACCTTGATGGCTTGCCGCTGTATTAAGACTCGGCGTAGCGGAAGACCCATTGACGCATTGGCGTCGTTGTAATGTGCTACGACCATTCGAGGGACTAGCTGTAAATAGGGACAGAAATCGCTGGCTGATTACCGGCACGGAATCACGGAGAAGTCCAATGCAGCAAGCACATTCAGCCCGTGGGGTTTCGAAAGTGACAGTAAAAACTATCAACTCAACCGGCTGCGCCTATGCCCGACGATCGTAAATATCGATCTGATCATCCATCATCCTTCTCTCAGGGACAGTCATCCTCGGGGGACTCCCGTCTTGGCGGTCCGAGGTTTGGCGACGAAGTTTCGTGGCAATCGTCTGTCCCGCATGTGGTGCCCGATGAACCGTTGCCTGAGTTACTGCAGAGTTCGGATCGCCTGATTGGCAGGACGGTTAACGAGAAATATGTAATCGAAGGCATGCTCGGTCGCGGTGCAATGGCAGTAGTTTATCTTGGCAGAGATGTTGAAACAAATCGTAGAGTCGCGCTGAAACGACTGTCTATACATTCAGCCGAAGGCATCATGCGGTTTTCGCGTGAGGTCCGCAACCACTCTCAGCTTCATCACACCAACATCGTTGAATTTATCGAATTTATCGGCGAAAAAAACGGTCAGTTCTTTCTGATCATGGAACTTGCCGAAGGTGCGAATCTGCAAGATCTGATCAAATCGATGGGATCCATCTCGGAACCCGAGAACATCGCCAGTATTATGTTTCAGCTTTGTGATGCATTGGTTTATGCGCACCAAAACAAGGTCGTTCATAGAGACTTAAAAACAAGCAATATCATTTTAATCGACGACGCCGACAACGACAGAATCGTCGTGAAAGTGCTCGACTTCGGCATCGCGCGACTGAGCGGCGAAGCCCGCATCACCCTGTCGGGGCGCGCGGTTGGCTCGCCTCTATATATGAGTCCGGAGCAATGCCTCGGAAAGACTCCGATCACTTTGTCCGACATTTACTCGCTCGGAATTATCGCTTATGAAATGATGGTAGGGCAGCCGCCATACGTCAAAGGTTCGATCAAAGAAATCCTGGCAGCACATTGTTCTCCAGCCATAACACCAGTTCCCATCAGCCATTTGGCGCCTCGACTGCCTTGCGCACGCGTAATGGATCAAATCATTTTGAAATGTTTGGAGGCTGATCCAAACAGACGTTGGCAGTCGGCAAGCGAACTCAAAGCTGCGTTTGAGTATTGGCATAACGGAATTCATTCCAAACGTCAGCCAACGAGCTTGCCGCCCGAGATGTTGAGGGTTTCAAAACCGCCTGAGGAGCAAGTCGCGGAGAAACGATCGCTTGCTGAACAGTACGATTTGGAAGCGAAAAAGGATATCGGGGAGCAGCGTCACACGCGCATAGCGAAACTCTCCGCTCGGAAAAAGAAGAAACACACTTTGCTTATTATTAGTGCGTCAGTGCTGATTCTCGTCGTCTTGGTCTGTTTCTATTTAAGCAGTTAACAGAAATTCTATTGAAGCGTTAACTCGATATAGGCATGCGTAACTCGCTCTTCGGCGCCGCTAGCGTATCTTCGTCCGAGTTTTTAAGGAGGTTCAAATCGAGCCGTAGAGAGGATCTATTCGAACCACTAACGCGTTCTATTTCAGTGATTAAACTCTTCTGTCTATGCCGTTCAGTGCGATTTCGAAGTTTGCAAGCTGGGAATAATATTCAGGAAAGCAAACTTTCGAGGACGAGTAATGAAACGAGCGCTTCCGGCAGTGGTTACGGCTCTAATTCTTTCCCAGGGTGTCCCGGCATCGGCGCAAGGAATTATGGATGCCGCCGGACTTCGCGGAGCGGGCGGTTTCGGTGCCGGCGTAGGCGCGGCTTTCGCCGGCAAGAAAAATTCGACATCGAATTCTGCATCGGCTTTATCGTCAAAACTGAACCAGGCGGCAAGAGCCGGGCAAAAACCATCGCCTCAAAGTACGGCGGTTAATAAAATCGCTGAAAACAAGTACTTGGCGGCGGTTCAGATGGAAAAATCCGGCAAATTAGCTGAGGCGGCCGCGATGCTGGCAGCTTTCGCCGCTTACCGGCAGCAGCTCTACGGAGCGGGTGATAATGAAGTTCTGAAATCGTATGACCGCGCTGCCGCATTAGCGTCGAAAGCCGGTAAACAAGCCGACGCAGAGAAATACAGGCGAAACGCGCTTGCAGTCTGCCAGCGCACATCCGGCTCGGGCTCAGCGCAAGTGAGACAACGAATGGAAAAATTGAGCGACTCGTCGTCGGCAAAACCGGCATCGCCTGCGGCATCGACGTCGCCAGCTCCCGTGATTCACGCGGACGATTCGAACACTTCGAGCACGGCAAATTCCGAATCCGCTGTCGCACCAGCAGGATCCAGCAATGCAGGACAAGAATAACAAGTTTTGAATCTCGCTCCAGATCTCTTCAAAGCTCGCTTCCTAACATGGTTTCATTTCCCGCACCATAACCCCGCCTAATTATTCTCATAGTCGAGTAGAAGGAAGATCAACTCGCGTTAACGCCTCGTTGCGACTCACCTAACGCTTCATTCAGTGTTCAATCCAGGAATCCAAGTTCAGGACCAATAAATTTCCGGATCTAGACCAGAGGGTAGAATGTGTCAGTAAGCGTTTCCATTTCTCAAACGATGACTTCTAAGCTACCGCCTGAAGATCCGCTAGCCATCACTGACCAGGACTTACTTCCTGCGAACTTGGTTTTGCCCGACTATGTCACGCAACTTCGGCTGATCAGCTCTGGCGGTATGGGCGCGGTTTTTGAGGCTAAACACAAGATTACTGGTCAGCGTCTGGCAGTCAAAGTGCTCTTGCCTAAACTACTGGACGATGAGACGTCGCGAAAACGATTTGTTCAAGAAGCCAACACCATCAAGGCGTTGAGCAGCGCTCACATAGTCACGAGTTTTGACTATGGAACTCCGGAACTGAAAGCACCATATATGGTGATGGAGTTTATCGAGGGCACCACGCTTGCTGCCCGCATTAAAGAGAAAGGTCCTCTCGACTTAGAGACTGCCTTAGAGGTGTTCATTCAGGTCGCGACGGGTCTTTCACATGCGCATGCAAGTGGAATCATTCATCGCGATATCAAACCTTCCAACATCATGCTCGGCACCGCCAATGGTGATGATGTCGCAGTCAAGATTGTCGATTTTGGAATGGCAAAGTTTTATCGCGATCAAGCCGCTCTCAAAGAGGCTCTGACTATTTCCGGAAATATCGTTGGAACACCGCTGTTCATGAGCCCAGAACAATGTCTCGCCAAGCCGCTGGACGTTCGTTCCGACATCTATTCACTTGGATGCGTGATGTACCTCGCGGCGACCGGCGAATTGCCAATCAATGGTGCGACTGTCGTGGAGATGTTTAGCAAACATGTGTCTACTCTAGTCGACGTCAGCATCTTGGACGAGCCACTCAAGTCGGTAATCAGTCGGTGCTTAGAAAAAAATCCAGACGACCGTTACCAAAGTGTAGAAGAATTGAAAGCTGATTTGGTGCGTATCCAGCAGGTAGGCAAAGCACGCTTCCACCTCACCGGCAGCCAAAAGACGTCGCTGAAGAAAACTGTTTTATCGGTGATCTGGGTGCTTGGTGGTTTTGCCGTTGGATATATGGTGATGGTTTTTAGCCTGCAATGGCTTGCAACAACTGGCAGTCCTTAATTAATGGTGCACTTTTGACGACCGCGAAAGACAATTGGATACGAGCAGGCGTTATTACAAGTTCAACACTCGCGTTTCTGTTGCTGGTCAACTGCGCAGTAAAAGCGAATCCTACGCCGATTGGCAGCCCGGGCACCACTCTGATACCATTTGCACCGAAAGTTCTCAAAGACATTTCGATCACCGAAGAAACTCTGCTGATCGAAGACGGTAAAACCGATACGATTCCATCGGTGGCTCCTGGTGGTGGCAGAATGAGCGTGCCATGCGTGCGGTATCAAGCGCAGTATCAGTTTGAAAACAAAACTGGTAACGCTAAATCCGTGAAGGTTGGCTTCCCCATTATTGTCTACTCGCAAGTGGCCGGCGGCAGTTACGGCGGACTATCGGATCTCAAAGCAGTTTACGGCAAGAAAAATTTGGTAGTCAAAGAATCATCGGCGTCAAAACCTATGATTTTTCCCAAGGAAATGCTCAGCGAAATCATCGGTGATCTGAAGGCTGCAAAAGTAGTTAGACCGGTCGCAGAGAGTTCCGATTTCTTGGACCTCAGCAGACTTGGTGCTACCTGGAAAAGCGCTAATGCGGTTCTTGCAAAATCTGATGTGCTGTCGAAAAAGCAGCTACTGAACTGCCAAAAAGTTTTGAAAAGAATTGCATACTCGGGCAGCGACGAGACTCTCGTGGGACAAACATTAGTTTGGTACAACTTTGAAGTTCCGCTTCCCCAGGGCTTATCCGAGAAGCTAACCGTTTCCTACAATAGTCTTGTTTTATTGGGCGACGATTATTCGTTTTCGTACATCCTCAACACAGCTCGCTTTTGGAACAATGAAATGCGCCACTTGAAGATCGAGATTGAACCAGATCGTAAATTCGAAAAAAACGGAGGGAAATATCAGATTCTTCCGGCTGAAAAATTTTCTCGCGATCCCAGCTCTGGACGCTATGTTTTCAAAAGCAAGAACGAAGTTCCAAAGTTCGATATCTTTATCAAACGCATTCCATAATTTTCTCCGGCAAAGGGATCTTCCTTTGCCGGAGTAAATTTGTTTTGCAAAAAAAATTCTTTTGCAAATGCTTCTCGCATCGCGCCGACTGCCCGTAACGACCTTTGCTTTTTCATCTCGATCGATTTCACTTTGCCTATGAAATCTTGTTTTCATTAAGGCTCAAAAGCCGACAGGCGCCATTCATCACTAGGATTTCTTGACTCGCAGCCCCCGGTCGAATAGAATCTTGCGCCATACCAGATGCGATTCAGGAGTTGATATGAAGAGATTATTGCTAACCGCAGCTGCTTTGCTGATCACGGTAAACGCCGCTTATGCGGATGGTGAGAACAAAGTCAGCAAGAGCGTGAAGATTAAGAAGCCTGAGGCAGAATCAATCGCTTTGAAGAAAGTGCCTGGCACAATCATCGATTCGGATATCGAAAAGCGCAAAACCGGAATTTACTGGGATATCAAAATCAAGCCAACGGAAGGCACGGTTACTAAGAAGAAAGTTCGAGTCGACGCGAACTCCGGCGTGATTGTCACTGTCGAAGATGATGACGACGATGACGACGACAAAGACGCGAAGAAGGACTAGTCTTTCGCACCAACGCAAATAACGTTTGACAACGCGGCGATTCTAGAGAGCCACCTTATATGGTGCGTGATTCCAGGGAAGCGCTGCGTTTCTTTTTGGTGATATAGAAACTGCGTCTAGATTAACAACGCGTCCAGGATAGACACTGCATCTTATACCAGTTAGACTGCGACCTTTGACAGTCTGCTCTGAACCTCAACGTTTCCGGTGAGTAGCCTGAAAGTACTCAATCAAGCCCATTCAGACGGTTCAGAATCCGGCTCATCAAAACTGATTTCCCCAGATTCCAGCAGTGTTTCGACAACTTCGCGCCAAATCGCAAACACTCGTTTTGATGCTGCATTATAGTGTTCGGAATCGAATGAAGGTGACGTTTCGAAGACTGCAGCCATATCATCAAGAATGAGTCGGTGAGTGGTTAGCAGATTCAAGATAGCTCGTTTTAATTGCGGAATATCTTGGATAGTTTCGACGTCGAAAAATCGGATCGACCAGGTTCCTGATTCGCTGAACTTGGTTCTGTGAGCCATCGACAACGCGGAGGGGTGCACTGATAGACAGTGAGTCTCGTACTGTTTTACGACGACCGCTGACAAATTGCTCTTCACGAGCTTATATGTTGCGAAGGTTTTGACGTACTTGGCGATTTGTTCATCAGCCGCCATCAAGCTCCAGATCTGCGCTTTCTCAGGTTTCTTCACGACCTCAATTAAAGATGCCGCAGCCTCAACCGCTCGTCGCGTGTGGAAGGTCGCGTCGGTGAGGTAACCTTTGCACAAGTTGCACATTCCCTTGAGCAAATCTTGTGCGATCAGTTGGCAGAAATTGCTCACGGCGACATATGCGGTTTCACCAAGGTCCGATATCGATGATTCGATGAGCGAGGTGAATGTCGCATGCAAACGAAACAATTCATCGAATGCGAAGAGAACATCCGGGAGCAGCCGCACGTTGGCGTCGAAGTTGTTGTCTTCAACTTCGGCAAGAGAAAGCAGTTCGTCGGTCGGTCTGCCTGTCATCGTTAAGTCTCCAAGCGCCGCATCAGGGGCTAATATCTCGAATGAATTTTAGCAGGTTGAGGAGGAATACGTTATCGAAACGGATCGGTATTTCGGGACTGTGACTTAAACCTGGCATCGCGGCCGATTAGTTTTGTTCCTAAATTTGACACCGAATCCGGTGCGCTGAGCATGAAGTTTTATTTTTCTATTGATGTCGTTTGTAACGGAGCACATTACAACTATTCAATAAAAAACGATTTCATACTGATCTGTCTTAGAGTATGGGACATTCGGTCCTGCCGCATACGCGGTTCGCGAGTTACACGACAAGCGACACTTGCTGAAATCGGAAAACAGTATTCCAATTGGCTGAGTGAGAACCTCAAAGACAGATTTAGAATCCCCAGGAGCAACGTATGAATCGTAATTGGAACCTCATCACGACATTGATTTGTCTGGCATCGACAGTGCAATTGTGCTCGGCGCAAACAAGCCAACCGGAGCCCGCAATCAACGTAATCAACGGCACGATTTCTGCGTTTGGCTACACGCTTGGAACCGGCACCACCAAGGTGATAATGGGCGGCACGGCGCACGCTTCACAAGCCAATGGCGAAGCGTTCATCGACGCAAAAGGCAAGGGCACAAGACTCGATGTTAACGTCAAAAATTTGCCACAGGCAACAACGTTGGGACCAGAGTTTCTGACTTACGTTTTATGGACTGTCACTCCCGATGGTACCACTACTAATCTCGGTGAGATTTTGGTTGACGACCATGGTTCGGGAAGACTCGGCGTTTCTTCGCAATCACAAACTTTCGCATTGATCGTAACGGCAGAGCCGTACTATGCAGTTCGCATGCCTAGCGAAGTTATTGTTTTGCAGAACAAAAACACAACCGGTCAGATTTATCCCGATAACAGCTACAAGTTAATGAAGCGCGGCGAATATGCGCAGACAGGAAATCCGCTCGCGCTGACACTTGATTTGAAGAAGACACCACTCGATATGTATGAAGCACGAAACGCTGTACAGATCGCTAAGGCTCGCGGTGCAGAAAAGTACGCCGCTAGAATTTTGCAGGAAGCAGAAGCGAGTCTCTTGCTTGCGGAGAACGCCTTGTCGCAACGCGCCAGGAAAGATCAGATTTTGACGGCTGCTCGTCAGTCCGTTCAATTTGCAGAAGATGCGCGCGCAGTAACGGCTCAACAACAGCTTGCCGAGCGCATTGAGAAAGAGAAAGAAGCAGCTGCGGCAAAAGCCAAGGCTGAAGCCGAGGCACGTGCTGCCGAAGACGCGCGCCGTCAAGAAGAATTGACTGAGGCGAAAGAAGCGCAGATGAGAGCCGAGGCCGCCGCTAAAGCAGCAGAACAAAAGGCTGAGTCCGACGCAGCAGCAGCGAAAGCCGCGCAGGAAGCCGCTGAACAACAAGCCGCGGCAGCAGCCGAGCAAGCTATTTTGAAGGCCAAGGCAGATGCAGCAGCTGAAGCAGCCGCACAGGCACAAGCCGCTACAGTCGCCTTGCGGGCGCTGCTCCTGAAACAACTCAACGAAGTTCTTCACACCACTGATACGCCTCGCGGCTTAGTCGTGAAAATGGCAGACGTTCTGTTCGAAACAGGAAAGTATGCGTTGAGCAAAGACGCACAGCTTAAACTGGCAAAACTATCTGGCATCATTGGAGCGCATCCAGGGTTGATCTTGGCGATCGAAGGTTACACTGATACCACCGGCACAGCAGCGAGAAACATGACACTATCTCAACAACGTGCAGACAGCGTGAGATCATTCTTGATCACTGAAGGACTTTCTCCGTCTATTATCTCCGCTAAAGGATTGGGTCAAGCAAATCCAATTGCCGACAACGGTACCGCTGCCGGAAGACAAGCCAATCGCCGCGTTGAGATCATCTTAAGCGGACAAATCATCGGAGTTAAGGTCGGTCAGTAAAGGCGCAAGCGTGCGCAAAGTACGCGGGGTCGCTGAATCGCTCGTTTCACATCTCGGGCTCCAGTGCACGAACTTGAGCCTCGAAGCGATCCAGGTTTTTCAACCTCTCAGCCATTAGTTGCGCGGGGAGTTGCCCGCGTTCCTTTAATTTCTTGTTTCTCCTCATGCCACTGAATACGGTGTATGGAGTAATGGCGAGTGCGTATGCTTGTCCTGTCGCACTGACTATTCTTCCCGAGAAACCGAGCCTGAGCGCTGTTTTTGGTTCGTCTCGGTAATCATAAAACGCCACCGCGGAGAGTGTCGCAGCTGTCACTCCGGTCAAACCGATTAACGGACCAGAAAGCGACTGCTGTTGCGCCACCTGCCTGTAGCGCGCGACCTCTTTGGTTTCCCTATCCAGGTTAATGTCAATCTTTTCAGAACGCTCACTTAGCACCAACGCCGATGTAAGAAGTTCTTCGTGATCCTTCTCGGTTGGATGGCTGGCTTTTAATTTCTTGAGTTCCTCGAGCGACATTCCATCAGGCATATCAGGTCGCTCTGTTGGAAATGCTTTCGCTAGTTTCGCCGATTGATGTTTGCGAACTGCCATTCCAACAAGATTTCGAAAAATCGGGTTGATAGTTGCAACCGAATTCGAAACCATGGCGCAGATAATCGAGCTGCCGGCCAGGTCGGGGTCTTCAAGCGCATTTCGCGCGAGTATGGACGCAGTCATTCTTAAGAAACTTTGTGCAGTGTCTACCGCAAAAAAAGTATTTTCTCTCCACGCTTGATCTCGCGAATGGCAGCTCCAGGTTTTGAATTCGAAAAGAAGTTGCTGACGAATTCTTTTTAAAAGCGCCGATTCCAACTGCCGCACTCGACGTCGTGGGACGCTCGTTTCCAACGCAATTAATCGTTCTCTTTCGTCTAGCAAAACATCGGTTGTTTTGACGACATCCAATACAAACTGCATAGACTCTTTTGGTGAAAAGCCGTTCTTTTTAGCTTTCCACATGACCCAAGAATTCTGCGCCAGTTCTAATCCCGAAGAAGCACCGCTGATAGCCGAGCCCGTGATACCGCATGCGATGCTATCCTTAACAGCATTCCTTGAAATGCCTGCCGGATGATTCAGATTTTTTCCCTGCTGTCTCAGGTCAATCAGGTTAGCGGCGAACGCAACGGCGGTGCCGGATTCTCTGCCCAACGGATAGGTAATGGAACGCCAGGGCTGATGTGCATTGGCTTCCAAATGAAAACGAACATTGAATCGAGACAGTTTAATCAGTTCAAGATAAAGCGCTTTGTCGATGGCAACAATGTTCTTATTACTACTTGGTTCCGGCTCTGTGACTGAACTCGAATCGGCGTTCAAATCTGAGCCGGTGTTTAAGGCTGAGCCTGAATCCGCTTGAGCAATTTGAGATTCAACGTCCGCGGCCATGGAGCACGGCACATCCACAAAAAATCGCGTAATCAAAACGCAGAATCCGATAAGAAAACTGCGTGCGATTTTTCCTGGTATTAAGTTTTCGCGACCGCCTGTCATGACGTAATGGTATTACGTCGCGCGCTGATCTGCACCAAAAAGATGTTTCCCTGTTGACAGGCTTCGAGAAGCCAAACCGGCTCCTGCTTCTTGTTCGCCCTATGCTTTTCCCGCGTTTATGGAACCACACACGCCCACGATTCGAAACGCTACAATGCTTCTGAATCTGATCTCACGCCAACTTGCAATTCGATTGCATAAGCCGACTGGAGAATGCGCTGTGACTAAGCTTTTTGCGACATTGATGTTTTTGACTTTCATTTCGTGCCCTCAAGCGTTTGCTCAAGACTGGGCAAAAGAAAAATTGGAAAAATCGCAACGCCACTTGGAATGGGTTGAAGTGAAAAAGGATGATCGAATCATCAAATGCTTCGTCGCTTATCCGGAAAGCAAAAAGAAGTCCAATGTTGTTTTGGTCATTCATGAGATATTTGGGCTGAGCGATTGGGTGCGAGAAATTTGTGACGAGCTGGCTGAAGAAGGATTCATCGCAATCGCACCAGACCTGCTGTCCGGCAAGTCGGGCGACGAAACATCCAAGTACGGTAGTGTCGACGAAATTCGCAAAGCGGTTTCCTCGTTACCGCGAGAACAAATATCGAAGGACCTTTTAGCGGTCGCAGATTATGCTTCGAAAATTGACTCTTCCAATGGAAAGGTCTCGACCGCAGGTTTTTGCTGGGGCGGAACACAAGTCTGGCTGGCGATCACTACCAACAAGGATCTCAAAACAGGTTTCGTTTTCTACGGCACACCAAACGACAGCCTCAATAATTTCGACAAAATAAATTGTCCAGTTTATGGCTTTTACGGTGAAAAGGACAATCGGGTAACCAGCACCGTAGACGATACCATTAGCAAAATGAAGGCTGCAGGAAAAAGTTTCGAATCAAAAATTTATTCAGATGCCGGTCACGGTTTCATGCGCAGCGGCGAAGCTCCTGAAGCAACCGCACCGGATAAAAAAGCCCGCAAGGAAGCCTGGGCGAAGATGACCAAGACTCTCAAAGAACTAAACCAATAACCAGTATAAAAAAGCTTTTGAATGGAACTACTTGATCTACTTTTCGCTAACGTCACTGACCGCTTTTATTTGATACCATCTCAGAGCGGACGCCAGACTACGACGATTCAAATCGCCAATGAACTCGTTTCAATCATTTCATATAACAAAGCCGTTTCCGACGCATATTTACCGGCAATCAGACATCTCGAAGTCACCACTCTGCCTGCCGTTCCGGTACTGATGAACACAACCTAAAAATGCTGGGATGAATTGCGTGACGAAGCCGCCCCCAGCGCTTGACTTAGGCTTCAAACAAGTTTTGCATAGCACGACAGCATCAGACATATTCAGCTCGTTTGAAAGATCATTAATCCGATAGAAACTTCATACCCTGTTTCGTCCAACGGGGCATAACATAAAAGTTGGATGGGTTGAGGGAGAAATTCAATGACCGAATCGTGGGAAACGCTTACTAATATGGCCGAGTCGGCGGCTCGGGGCGGTCGTTATGCCGAGGCCAAGGATAGCTACCGACGGGCGCTGGCTGACGCGGATTCGCGCCGCGACCCGAGCAATGCCTATTACACAAGATGCAATCTGGCTGGGCTTCTCCGCCTACTGGACGAGTATACCGAAGCCGAGCAGCTCCTGAAAGAGGCAACGCACTTGCGTCACACCCACCCGGAGCATCTGGCGCGCGAGCCCATTTCACCATTGACGGATCTTGAGAGAATCCTGGTAAAACAAAACAGATTAGCTGAATTGGAAATTCTACTTTCGTCTGACGTGGAAAAAATGTTTGCCGTGTATGGTCGCGAGTCTTTCGAATGCAAAATGAGTTTGATGAATCTGGCCAAAGTGTATGGCACGCACTTTAAGGACATGGAAAAATGCAAAGCGATTTTCGCGGAAGTTTTAGAGTGGGCAAAAACGCAAGCTGAGCCCATCACGCGCAAAATGATTTATTTAAACTACGATGGAGTTTTGCGTGGTGCCGGTTTGATCGCTGAGGCAGACGCGGCTCAAGCAGAGTTGGCCGCGTTGCCGAAACCAGCAGCGACTTAATCAAATGTGCTGAGCAGTTGCTTCACAGACGTCACTTCTGATCCAGTGCCTGCCGCCGGCGAGGCATCGCGCAAAGAGAAGTCCAAGCCCATCAACAGCGCTACCGGCGTGATGTTGGGTAGAAATCCGACTGGTGACCTGAACTTTGGATCGACCATTTCAGCAGCCAACACAGTGGTGTTGCCTGTAGTGCGAAACTGAGTGTTCGCTTCCACAGTGATCGGAAACGGCTGCGGCAAACTTCCGGGATAAGGGAGTTGAATCGTCAACGGAACTTCGACAGTGCCACCATAGAAGATCGACTTCTTGACGGTGCTGCCGATCATACCGTACGGCTGACCAGTGGTCTGAAGCTTGATGCATTTGTGACCGTTGCCTGCAGGATTGAGTTTGGTCATAAACGAAGTCACCTTATCCAGACTGACCGAATACGATGAAACGTTATTTCTGGTCGAGTTTATGAACAAGCAATTCCTTAGAGTTGGTCTAGCCGAAGAGAGGTTGTTGACGCCATCTCGCAGACCAGGGCCGAGTACGCAGTTATTGAGCGTCACGCCGGGCATAGGCGGTCCGCTCGCGCTGCCATCGCATCTGATACCGTCGGCTTTCGTGAGATAAGTGCTGTTATAGATCCAGCATTTGCTCAGCGATGCACCACCGGGAGTGCTGTTCTGTTTCGTCACCAGGTTGGTGGCATTGTCGTGCAAAATCATTTGAGTTAATGGAATAGGGTAATGGGCCGCACCGACAGTAACGCCGGACTCCGCGCAGTGGGCAATTTCAACGTTTTTCACGTTGAACGGATAAGGTGCAGTCGCGTTGATTGTCATTCCATTTTTGGCACCATAAATCAAAATTCCAGAACGTTTGGAACCATTTAAGATAAATCCGCCGCTGGTTATCTCGATACCATTTGCGGTATTACCCGGTGCTATCACCGCCTGACCGTTGTGACTGGTTTCGGTCGAAACCTTGACGGTGACCGGGCTGTAATACGCTACTGCTTGAACTTTCATCGTCGTTCGGTAAACCATGCGGTTGACACCACCATCGATGACCAGTGAATCGCGTCGCTGCGGGCTGACATCAGTCCAGTGAATTTGATCCATCTCGTTCCATGCCGTCGCCCAACTGCGACCATCGGTGTTATCTCCGTTTTTGGAAACATAATATGTACGCGGCTGGCCGTTTGGATCATATGGATTGGTCGGACCAGGACTGGTGGCACTGGCGGAAAGAGCGCCCGAAAAGCTGATTGCCACCATAGCGGCCGACATAAGTATTTTTCTTGCATCGGACCAAATATCAGTAGAATTTTGAGAGCGAGTCTTAGTCATGTTTGTCCTCGAGAGCGTGCGAATATGCCACCCGGCGCACGATAATGTCGCGCGGGTGATGCGGTCTGTGGTTGAGGAGAACTGTAATCAGTTGGCGTGAAGTATTTGTGAACTGAACATGAAATCAACGTGAAGCGCGCAGCGCGCGGACGATCGGTCACACCAAGACCAGGACACCATGCGGCTTTTAGTGACGCTCGAAGGTTCCGTGACGCAGTCAAAACGTTCCGTCATGCAGTCACAACGTTTCGCTCAATCAAACAAACGTTTTATCTTAGAATCGCCCAACGAATTTGCATATTCTCCCAAACGCTTTGTCTGGGTCGTCAAAACGTTTTGCCTCAGGTCATTTAATTTCTTGCATTAGTCGTCAGAACTCAATCGACGGTTTTGTTTCTTCATTGAATGCTTGGCTTTAGACTCTGTTCTACGCACTTCGGAACTGTAAGTGGGCTTGGTCGGCGTGCGTCGTTTTGGCGCAACCAGAACAGACTCAACCATCTCTTTCAGCTTCTCGAGACAGTCTTCAATATTGGCACTTTGATCGCGAAACTTCTGGCTGCTTAGAACCAACTCGCCTTCTGTTGTGAGACGCCCGCCATACCGGTCCATAAAGCGCGCCTTGATGGTCGGCGGCATACTTTTGGTATTCGCGACCGACCAGTGCAGAATCGCCTTACTATTGACTTTATTTACGTGCTGACCGCCCGGACCACCACTACGCGCAAAAGTGAAGTTCAGTTCGTTGGTCGGGATTTGCACATTCGTACTTATCGAAAACATATGGCTCACCAAGACATTGTTTGATTTTATAGCATGGAAAAAATTACAAGTCGCACCTATTGTGCGTGAGCATTACAGAGGTGTGATGATCTCGATGAAAAACTGAAACTGAATTGCGACTCCTGTGCTACTAAAAGCTCATAAAGCCAGAAGAATTCGGGATCATGGAACGTGAGTGAAAGATTATTCAATACCTCAGTGTCGATGATTTGCCGCCGCCAGTCCGGAACAGCCTGCCTCCTCACGCCCAGAAGATCTTCAAGGACGCGTTCAATTCTGCTTATAAACAACATCACGGTGATGATGAAGTGACGGCGTTTAAGATTGCCTGGGCCGCCGTGAAGAGAACTTACGAAAAACGCAACAATAAGTGGGTTAAGAAAAGGCTTCCTGACGGGCGCCTGTTTTGCTTTCGGATATCTACTAGCAACACTAATTTGTTTCTCAGAAGACTGCGAAAACCTCAGAAACAGAGTATCTTTGTATTGAACCCCTAATTCCTGCCGCTTGTTCGTCAGTGGTCAAGGAAGAATGCAAAAGTCTGTTTTGAGGTGGTAATGAACGTTTTGAAGGTTTTGATGTTGAGTTTGCTGATTTCGGCGAGTGCCGTGCAAGCCCAAGCAGCCGACACAATCGACCCTCAAGCCACCGGCGAAACTCGCCTGGTCGAACCTGCCGGAGCCCTCGAGATCGAGAAGCCGACGACCACTACCGCTATTAAGGGCAAAGTTTCGAAAAAAGATAAGGCTGCTGCTGAGCTGGACGCTCAGATGAAGAATTGGGACAAGCCAATCTCCGGTTTTCACCCTTTGAAGAGAATGGTTCGTCCAGTTTGGAAGCTTCGTAAAGAAGCACAAGATCTGGAAAAAGAAATTATCCTTTTACAAAAGCCCATGAACGGCTTGCAGCCTGCTTTTGCCAATATGGACAAACGCATGGCTGGTTTAGAAACCACCATTCAAACGATGGCAGATCAACTCAAAGGATTGAACACAAATCTTGTGGACCTCTCCTCGGGTATGACAAATCTGAGATCGATTACGCCAGCTGTGACAGGTCTACACACCGAATTGAGAGAGATCGTAAAAATTCGGCAGGACATTAAAGACGTCACGAAAGTCCGTAACGATGTTCGAATCGTAAACAAAGAATTGCAGCATTTGCGCGGTCCACTCGGTGAGTTGCGACAACCAATGATCGCAATCGCCAAGCCACTAACGGGCGTTGAGAGTGAAGTTAAAAACGTTAATAGCAAGATGACGACTGTTGAAGAACAAATCGTTCTAATGCAAGTTAAAATGGATAACTTGGGTCACCAAATTCAAGACCTGAAAAAGCCTCTCTCGTCAATCAGCGAGCCACTTGCGGAAGTCCGCGATGAACTCAAAGACCTGAACAAATTATTGGTAGCAGTTGTCACCGCGACATGTCTTTCGATCATCGCAGCAGTGGTCGGCATCTTGGTTGCGCTCTCCCTCGCGTATCGCTTCAGACACGCAATGTTGTCAGTTCTAGGGCGTCAACAACAAAATTACGCTGTGTCGCAAGAACTAGAAGCGCACGAGAACCACGAGAAGGTTTCGAATCGCAGGTAAGCGGCGTTGCTTCGCTAACCGTTCACGAATCGAAGTACTTTGATAAGTATCAACATTTGAATCCAAAACAGCTCGAGTGCCGGGTACAGACCGTCACGCTTTCAGCACAACAGCTAGCTTTGCCCGCACAATTGATCGAGCAAAACAGGAATTCCAGGTGTCAAGCACGTATACTGTGACACTCGTTCCGTGGAGCATTAATATGAGCAATTCCGGTCAAGCCTACGACATCATCGTCATCGGCTCAGGGATGGGCGGCTTGACGCTTGCCAGCCTGATGGCGCAGTTAGCAGGTAAGCGCGTTCTGGTTCTCGAGCGCCACTTCAAGCTCGGCGGCTACACTCACACGTTCAGTCGAAACGGTTACAAATGGGATGTCGGAATACACTATGTTGGTCAAATGGCTAAACATCAGGATTCCCGCCACCTGTTCGACCTCGTCACACAAGCGGGCGTTGACTGGCACCGCATGCCGGATAAGTTTGACCATTTCAACTATCCTGATTTCGCATTCAAAGTCGATGCAGATCCTGCCGTGTACAGAGCTGATTTGATCAAACAATTCCCGGACGAAGCTCGTGCAATTCGTCGATATTTTAAAGACGTGGTGCGCGTCGAAACATGGTTCAGAAACGAACTGGCACAATCAATGATGCCGGCTCCGGTGCGTTGGGCGATGCGCAGAATGAGCGCAGCGGAAAAAGCGTTTGCAATGCAAACATCGCAAACATATTTGGATGCGAATTTTAAATCGAAAGAGATTAAAGCGCTGTTGACCTCGGAATGGGGAGACTGCGGATTGCCGCCGGCCAAGAGCCCCTTCGCGCTCACGGCAATTATTGTCAGCCATTATTTCGGCGGCGGATACTATCCGATCGGCAGCGGCAAATCGATTGTTGACGCGATCGTTCCAATCATCAAAGAACGCGGCGGCGACTGTTTGATCAACCACAAGGTCGAGCATATTATTGTCGAGAAGGGCAAAGCTAAAGGCGTCGAAGTAATAGTTAAACAGGGCAACAATCCCGCTGAAGCCAAAACTTTTTATGCACCAGTAATAGTATCGGATGCAGGCAATGCCATCACATTCGGTGAGCTGGTTCCGCCTAAATATCAGGTGCAGATGCCGGAAAACGTATCAAATGATATTTGCAGTTCGGTCACCGTTTATCTTGGGTTGAAAACAGATCCTCGTGAATTAGGATTCAAAGGCGAGAATCATTGGATCTTCGAATCATACGATCACAATTCAATGTTCGAAAACACGCTGGCAACCGACGGTGGAAAAGCTGGTGGTTGCTTCCTCTCGTTCCCATCGCTGAAAGATCCTGGTGCGGAAAAACACACTGCTGAAGTGATTGGCTTCCTCAAGTACGAAGAGTTCGCAAAGTGGAATGATACCGAGTGGAAAAATCGTGGTGCCGAATATGGTGCCTTCAAAGACAAAATAACTAACACGTTGATCGACACAGTGGAAGCCAAATTTCCTGGTTTTAGATCGATGATCGATTATTCCGAACTATCCACTCCTCTGACAATTAGCAGTTTCACCGGCCATCATAAAGGTGCGATCTACGGTCACCCGATGACAGCGGAAGAATTCAATAAAAGAACTTTCGATCCGAAAACGCGGATTAAGAATCTGTATATGACCGGTTCCGATGTAGTCAGCCTTGGAATTATGGGTGCCCTCATGGGTGGTGTCGTTACGGCGAGTCACCTCTTAGGCACCGCCACTGGTTTCTTCACCATCATTGGTGCAGCGAAACAGCTAGCCCAGAAGTTAGAACTGAAAGCGGTACAGAAAGCCGCTTCGGAAGCTCCGTTAGAAGAAGAGGAATACGAAGTCGCACCGCGCGAGCTCGTTAGTCCATAACGCGAATCGTCACTCAAGAAGAGAGATAGGCGAACTACTGCGTGGGCGCTGTAACCGAACGGTTAGTGCGTTTTTTTCGTTGCTTCAATTTCTTAGGACGTTGGTCATAGAATGCGATTTGAGCTGCCATCGAGAAGCCGCCTATGGCTGCTGCAGAGAAACAAATCATAGCGATTGCAGGATACCCAAAGATCGTCCAGGCTGTCTCGATGCGCATCAATAGTGCCGCACCGATAATAAGCGACGCGAGTATCAAAGCGAGACTGATTCTATTCGCGACCTTTTGGAAAGAGTCGATCAGAACCGGCTCGTCAATTACTTTTATCGACAGATTATTATGAGCCGCGAGATCCAAAATTTTGTTCACATGAGTTGGCAGGCGCTCCAAGAAGTCTCGAGCTTCGATCATGTTGTTGCCGATCTTGCCTGGCGTCAAATCATCGAGCACGCGCTGCTGCATGATATGCGCTGCGTTCTTACGAACTGATGCGTTCGGGTCGAAATCAGGATCGAGTGTGCGACCGATCTGATCGAGATTCATCAGCGCCTTACCGACCATGGTCAGCTCGGCAGGAACTCTGATTCCGCAATCGCCGGCAGACTTCGTGACACCAAGAACGACCTTACCAACTTCCATGCCACCAAGGCTGGTTTCAAGATCCTTTTGCACAAGTTCTGCGATTTGAGAACGAAATGCGGTTTCATCGAAATTGGGTTTGCGTTCGCCGATGTCGGTTGCGATGTTCGCAACGGTGTCCGGACGCCCTTCGCTGATGGCGATAACCATCTGCAACAGTTTGCCTTGCAGACGTGGTGTCAGTCGTGCCACCATGCCAAGATCTATCAGCGCGATGTTGTTATCATCATTGAGGAGAACGTTGCCTGGATGCGGGTCAGCGTGGAAGAATCCATCGACCAGAATTTGTTTTAAGTAGGCGTGGAAGATCTGCTCAGCAAGCACATCTCCATCCAATTCGAGGAGCTTCAAACGAGTAACGTCAGTTACCTTTTTGCCGTCAACGAAGTCCATGGTCAGCACTGTTCGTGTGCTGTAATCATGTACTGGTGAAGGAACAATAATACGATCGAACTCTTCGAGGTTCTTGTTCAAGGTCTCGAGGTTATGGGCTTCTTGACAGTAATCCAGTTCGGCCAGAACTGATTTACGAAACTCTTCAAGCATCACCCCGTATTCATATTTTTCACCGGACTTCGTGTGATTGTCATAAAAGTCCGCGATTTCAGAAAGAATTTGGAGGTCTTCGAGAATGCCTTCACGTATGCCTGGACGTTGAACTTTGACAGCGACTTTTCTACCGTTTCTCAGAACGGCTCTGTGAATTTGTCCGAGAGAAGCAGCCGCGATTGGCTCACTTTCGAATTCCAAGAACGCTTTAGAGATGCGCACGCCCAGTTCGTTTACAACTCGTTTTTCGATATCTGCAAACGGAACAGGTTCGCACTTATCTTGTAGGCGCGCAAGTGCTTCCATATATTTTGGTGGTAAGAAATCCGAGCGAGTAGACATCAATTGTCCGAGTTTTACAAACGCCGGACCCATCTTTTCGATGTCGTCAGCTAATTGCTCAGCAATATCCCGTTGTTTCTCAGTGAGATGAGGCTGCTGATTTCCAGCAACTTCCTCCAGCCCGGCGTCTTTGACCAGGTCTGAGTTTCCGTATTTGACAAATAGCATTGCGATGTCTTTGTATCGCTTGACGTGCGGTCCAATGCTAATTCCCATGTCCAAACCTCACTGACCCAATAATGTTATTGCCACCACAACATTCATTTAGCACGACCTTTGAAAGCTCGTGTACAACACTGACAAAAGTCCGTGAGGACAAAACTACTTCGACGCTGCGCCAGCTTCTGATTTCGACGCCACCGCTGCTTCGGACTTCAAGTGTTCCTGCGCTTTATTAGAGGCCTGTTGCAGCTCGTCAATATCTTTTTGGGATCCGCCAATCTTTTTGATGATAGTCGAACGATACTTCCAAACAATCATCGCCGCAATTGGACTACCCACAACGATAAGCAGACCAACACCGATCACAGCAATTAGAATCGCAGTACTCGTGCCGCCTACAACGTCCTTCATGCCCTTCAAATCGCCGGTCATCGTGTGGATGTTACCCTGCAATCTTTTCACAGGCTCGGCGATACCAGTGACCGGGTCGTTCAGTGCTGCGATTGGCTCATAAATTTTTCCGAGCTTCTTCTCCATTCGTTCCAGTTTGCCATCAACATTGCTCATGGAACCCTGGATGCCCGTCATGTCGTTGCGAATCTCGCCCACCTGATCGGAGACCCCCACTATTTGCTCGCGCACCTTGACGGTTGGTTCTTGAAGATCAGTAATCGGGGTTTCAATCTCGGTGATTGCTTTACCAAGATTTTTTACTTCTTTTTGAACGTCGGTGATTGGCTTGAAGATCCATTTGAGGGGATTCAAATCTCCTATCGAAAAACCCTTCTTTTCCGGCTCGGTGTCTTTCTTCGCCAGCGGAACGCCGTCCACTTCGCCTACAGCCTCAGCCTTGACTTCTTTATGCACCTGCCGTTTTACGGCTTGCGTCGTAGATTTCGATGATTCAGCTTGAACTTTTTCTTTCTGCGCGCTTGCACTGGTCGTTGCAGAAACAGTCGGCTCCGCCGCGATAGCGCCGTGCGCGAGCATCAGCGAGCACGCAAAACCCAATAGGAGTGAAGACTTAGACGAGGACACCATAAATACATCTCCAGGGATGGACATTTACTAAGTAGCAAACTAAAAACCATACGGTGTTCAACGAAACTTTGGAGAAGGAGCAAAACGTTGCATTAGCTGCTGGAGGATGCATTCAGCTCGTTTGGATGTCGTTGAACTCGTTGGAGATCGTTCAAATCGTTGGATGTCGCTCAACTCGTTGGATTAACTCGTCGGATTTCGCTGTGAACCAGTTCAATTCTTGAACTCGCTCAGCTCGTCAATCCACCGTTTTACCCTGGGATGATTTGGTTCGACCTGGTCGGTCAAAATCGAAATCGCCTTGTCGTAATTCTCCGTGGCGAGCGAAGATTCGCCCAGCGACGCGAATATCTTCGCTTTGCTTCTATACGTGGCGGCCGTTTCAGGCAAACAATTTTTGCGAAGATCAAGCAGCAGCGGAAAATATTGCTCCATCATTTCTTTCGCTTCACTCGCGCGACTCAGCCCGGCAAGAGCTTCGGCGTAGTTTGCAAAAACAATTGCTTGAGTTTGCTCGTCTTCAAATTTGATCTTCTCAAATAATCGAATGGTCTCCTCACCCAACGCAACGCTCTCCTCATGCTGATTCAGCTCGTTCAAAACCCAACTGAGATTGCAGTTTGCGTACACTTTATCAATGCTGACGTCATTTAGCGATGCAAGCAGTTGCTGATGTTCACGCAACAACTCCGCGGCTTCATCGAGCTTTTCGTTGTAACAGTAGGCAAGCCCGATGTTCGTTAAATACGCTGGCCGACAGGAATTTTTCAGTGCCTGATCGTCGATCGATTCAAACAAAGAAATTGTTTTCGCAATCGTTTTCTCCGACTCCTCGAGCTTTCCCATCTTCGCGAGATAACAAGCAGCCTCACCAAGCGGTCCAGCTAAACTCGCAGGAGCCGCATCATCAGCGTGTTTCTCCGACAAAGTCATGAAACGAGAGATCGACTGTTCGCATTCGGCATGTTTGTCTGCCTCTCGATACAACGATATCGACAACGCATAGATATCAAACAGCAAGAAATTGTCTTCACCCAGTTTCGTAGCCATTTCCGACTGCAAATTTCGCAACACTTTTTCAGCCTGATCGCGTTCTGCGTATTGAAGATAATTGAGTGCTAGCGTGTGCGAATGCTGATAGTAACCGCCTGCATAAGGGTTGTTCGGTATCAGACAAAGCAGTTTATCAATAGTCACCGCCAGTGATAGCAGCATATTGTTTAATTCGAAAACAGAACGATTGCGACCATAAGGATCGAGTCGGAACAACACGATCGCGATCCAGTTAAGCAGCGTCGGACTCAAAAGCACTAACAGTATTATTAGAATCGCCAGCCGCAGCCCATCGGAATTCCAATCGTTGGTCCACGGCAAAAGGCCAATAGCCAGAACACCGACGATGGTCCAGACAACAATGTTGTAATAACGATGATTCTTGGTTGTTGTTTTTGCCGACATTCCTGGCCGCATTGATGTTGCAGTTAACCTATCATCGACGCTTGGCAACAAGCGCAACCTTAATAATCGTTTCCTTTTGACCTGAAATCAATGGGAACAAAATCGACTGCAGCCTCGCCTCGCAAAATGAACTGTCGACATTTGTCGTCCGAGCGACAACGTATCCGTGCGGCGCTCTGTTTAGAGAACTGCGCGAGCGAACCGGGGTCGGCTTCGGAATCCAACTTATGCGTACCACTTGAGGATAAATAATGAGCACAGAATATTCACATGAGTTTAATTCGCTCCTGGCAGGCGAGATCTCCGCAGTCGAAACATATGATGTGGCGTTGAAGCGAGAATACGGCGCGGATTTTTTAGCCGACTTGAGCAAATGCCGAGCTTCGCACGCCGATCGCGTGACGAAATTGTCTGAGTGCGTATTGGAAACGGGTGGGACACCATCAACTGGTTCCGGAATTTGGGGCGCCTTCGAAAAGCTTGTACAGAATTCGGCCAGCACCATCCATGATGCCCTCGCTCAACTTGAATTGCTTGAAGCAGAACGTTTGGTTCAATACGAAAATGCAAGAACAGTCGCACCGCCGCCGGTGGTAGCGATCATCGAAAACGACTTGCTTCCTGCTCAACACGAAACACACCTGATCATCAGTATGGCGCTGAAGGACTTGACTCCAGAGCCTACTAGTGTCGAATAACTGTTTGTAACCACAAGCGATTGTTGCGCCGCAGAATTGGATTCAGGAGACCTTATGGAAACGTACATTAAGGTGGAAGCCAAAGGGCGATAGTTTCGTCTTATATCTAAATTCGAAGACATGATGTGCCTGTTATTTGATCAGGTTCATCATGTCTTCGTTTATGTCCTGTTTGTTTTTTTGCGAATCTCGCAAGGGCTGGGGCGTTATCTTTGTGTGTTTAAAATTGTCCTGCATGTACCGCAGACCATCGGGTGTGATCAGCGCGCAAAGCTCGAGCTGTAGCCGCGTCAATCTCTTCTTGGACAATTTTTCAAAATACGGGATCGACTGATCCGTCAGCGGATTGCTTTGCAGGTCTAACGCTTCGAGCGATTCCATATTTGATAGAACCTTGATCTCATCGTCTGTGATGCCAACTCCGGCGGCGCGAAGATTTCGCAGCTGGGTTAACTTCGGCAGCTGCTGAAAACATTTCCTGCTTACCCCTGTCGAACTTATACTGAGCAATTGCAAATTTGGAAATGAATTGATTGCGTATACAACTCCGCGGTCGGTCACATTCCCGAGTTCTTTCAAGTCCAGAAGTGAAAGGTTCAGTTTTGGTGACAGTTGAGTAAGACCGGCATCAGTAATCGCACTGCCTTGAAAATCCAGGAAATAGAGTTTCTTCATCTCATTGATGTATGGAATACTCCGATCATCAATATTGGTATTTCGAAGCGTCAATCGCTGTAGCGGAAACTGGGATAGCGTTTTGATTCCTGCGGAGGTGATTTGTTCATTGCCCACTAAAGTAATGTCACTTATCGGAATTCCGACCAGCTTTGCCAGATCATCGTCGGTTACGGATTTCGTCGCTAACCAACTGGCGGTTCCGCGATTCGAACCATTAACTTCAAATTTGTCCAGGATCAAGGCTTCTCGACGATCAATAATCTGCTCTCGGAGTTTGGCATCGGCTTTGGAATTGATATGTGGATGTTTCGTACTTAGCCTTTTCTCGTCAGCCACCCTTTGGTTATATAAATAGTACGCCACCGCGGACAGTGCAACAAGAATCAGGCTTACTATAATGAGGCTGGCCTGAAAACCAGACGATCGGGGTGCCGCATGCGCCGTCTGCGCGGCGTTCTCGTCAGATGCGACAATCTGGCTGGCACTGTCGGGGGCATCCAACAAAGCCTTCTTAAAATCTGACATATTTGCAAAACGATCTTCAGGATCCGATGCGAGGGCTTTGCTGATTACACCATTCAATTCTTCTCGAAGCGCGTGATCAAAACTTGTTCCTTCCAACGCTGGTATCGCAGGTGGTTCTGTTTCCAATCTCAGTTTTATTATTTCTAAAGCAGTTTTGCCTTCGAACGGCAGCTGTCCTGCCACCATCTTCAAAATCACCAGTGCCAGTGAATAAACATCGGCTCGCTCGTCGGAATCCTCTCCGCGCACCTGCTCCGGACTCATATAAAGAACGCTGCCGACCGGCTGACCTGGTCGCGTCAATCTCCAATCCGTTTCAGCCATACTGGCGATCCTGGCCAGACCAAAGTCGAGAACTTTTGCAACATTGTCTGTTTCGATCATGATGTTGCCGGGCTTCAAGTCCCGATGAATAACTTCGTTGGTGTGCGCGTGTTCTAACGCATCGCACAATTGAACAGCGATGTTGATCGCATCCAAAATCGGCATCGCGCCGTTGGTTTCTAAAAGACTCTGGAGACTCGAACCTTTTACCTGTTCCATTACCAGGTAAGGTTCGCCAGCTTCTGTATAACCGAAATCGAGAACCTGCACGACATGAGGATTGTTGAGTTTACTCACAGCCTTTGCTTCTTGCTGGAAGCGCATCACTGCAAGCGCGTTTTCGCTATTGCGGGGCAACAACTTGATTGCAACCGGACGATTGAGACGATTGTCGTGCGCGCCGAGCACTCGCCCCATGCCGCCTTTGCCGATCAGCTCGAAGTTGGAGTATCTAAACCTCAACTCTGGAGGCGCGAGATCGTCAGAGCTATCATCGTCTTCTAAACTCATGAGCGAATTGTATCAGCCCAAAAAAATTCCCGAAGACTATTAGGTCCTCGGGAATAGAAGTTGCGAGCTAAACTCGAACAGTTAATTCACTTAAGGTTTTACTGTTGTAGATTCGCTTTTGCTTTCTGATGCAGAGCCATCAGCATTAACTGTCGCTGCGGCATTGCTCTTCTTTGAGACGGAACCTGCAGCATTGACTTCGTGGCTCTCGGATGACTTGCCGACGCTTACGCTACCGTCAGCATTAGCTCTGGATTTTTTCTTGGTCTTGCTGACTTTAGCGCCGCCTGCTCCAGCTTTCGCTTCGTATTCTACTTCGCGTGTTCCATCGATATCCGATTTGGTCTTCTTGACTGCGGTGGAAGATCCTGCCGCATTTGATTTCTTTTTGACAGAAGTCGAAGAAGTGCCTAACGGAGTGGAAGTTTCAACAGTAGCCGTTGATGATTCTTCAGCGTTTGCAACAGATTGACTGAGGCAGAGTGCGGCACAAAGAAACGCACCTCTAATAATTTTGGACATGTCAAACTCCTTAAGTAGTTCGGGGAAACGGGAAATTCGGTCTTCCTTGCCGAAATAGCACTTCCGCAATTTTGCAATGGCGCGATCGTTGCCGAACTGCCCGATTTTGCTGCCGGAAAAACGTGATTTTTTTACGGTGGAGCCCGATATGGTGGGGTCTAGTCCGTATTGTTAAGCTTGCGCAAGAAACGAGCAACGGTTATCAAGTGGCAATTCTGCGGCGGGGGTATAAATTCCGCGATTTTTTATCTGAAAATAAAGCTTTCTGGACTTTCCACGACTCGAACTGTGAGCTCTCCAATGGTCTCAAAGCGTTCGAAGCTATCGAACGGTTTCTATGGTATCAAGCTAGTCGAACGGTCTTAGCGGATTAAGGTATTGCACGGTATCTACAGGTTTATTATCGAACACTCTCCAGAGAATGCCCGCGCTGGAATTTCCATACTGTCCAACTAACCGCCGGATCTTTTTGCTTGCATGCCGCGACGTTTTAGCTCCGTCAAAATTCGATCGCATTGGTCGCCCTGTATTTCAATGGTGTTGTCTTTAACTGTGCCACCAGTTCCGCACGACTGCTTCAGCTCAGTCGCAAGTTTCTCGAATTCTTCCAAATTCAATTCGAGACCAAACACAACCGTGACCTTTTTGCCACCACGTCCCTTGGACTCCAGGCGCACGCGTACTGCTTTTTGCGACTTGCTGCTCCCTGCTGCAGGTTTATCGACGGTCGCTGGAAGCGGAACTGGAGCGCGTTTCCCGCCCTTCAAAATCAACCGAATCAGAAGACTTTTAATGTTTTGCAAGAGCGGCTCTAATGGATTCTCGTCACTGGGAATTTTCCAAACGTCCTTCTCTCCTTTAAAGGTAGGAAACGTTTTTCCAAAGATCTGATCGCAGTCATTCGAATTATTTTTTTGAATCAGGATGATCATGTTTGCGCTTTGGACGTCATCTGTGGTCACCGAATGTAGTGCCTCTGACAAAACGGCAGAATTTGCGATTCCAATGTTTGTCAACGCGGCGCTAAACGCGGCAACTTGTTCAGAACTAGCAGAAACTGATTTCGTTCCGTCATTCAAGAATGCAGCGCAAGCGGACCAGTACACTTCAGATTGTCTTGCTTCGGCGTCGAACAAAACTTGAGCAAGTCGGCCTTCGATTTCGTTGGAAAGAAACAAAATCCGGCTGGGCTCGCCAAGATCAGGCGGACTCGGTGACGCGCCTTTCGAACGTTTAGATTCACTTCTGTTGTTTTTCAAATCGACCTCCGGCGTTCAGGTTTCATTTTGTGGCAGGCGAAACCAAAAAGTGGAACCAGATCCTGGTGTCGACCTGATACCAATTGTGCCACCATGATGTTCCACCAAATTCTTGCATATTGACAGGCCCAGTCCAGTGCTGCCGGGCATAACGCCGATATCCAGTTGGGTGAAGTTTTCAAAGATCGCGGCTTGCTGTGCCGGTTCGATGCCCGGACCTTGATCGGAGACAAAAATTTCGACGTCGCCTTTATTCTTCGCGGCGGCAATCGTAATGATTCCGTTCGGAGGTGAAAACTTAATCGCATTGCCAAGCAGGTTAACGAGCACCTGAATTATTCGGTCACCGTCGGCGACTATATCGATGTCGGTTCCGACCTCTTCGAACGTTATGTTCTTCACTTCAGCCAGTGATTTAATCGCCTGCACCGAGTTAGTGACAATAACATCGAGACTGGTATTTTGAATTTTTAATTCTATCTTTCCACTTTGCAATTTTTCGAGGTCAAGGAAGTCATTGATCAGACGCACCATCCGTGATGCGCTCCCTTCCATCTTATCGAGTTCATGCTCGACCTTCTCTTCAATCCGGCCCTTGGCTCCGGCTTTTAGCAAATCAATGCCAACTAGAATAGAGGTAAGCGGAGAACGCAGGTCGTGCGATACCATAGCCACCACGTCTCTGCGTATTTGATCGGCTAATTTTCGTTCTGTTATATCGTGCGAAACACAAAACAATTGGTTTTCGCTGTCCGACCACTGCAACGTCCAGAGAGTATCCACCGGTCTCTGACTTTTCGACCGGATGCGAATCTCAATTGCCACATTCTTTTTAGTTTCAATGGCCTCTCGAAACGTTTTAGTAATCTCGTCAGCGTTTTCAAAAATGATATCGACCACCCGACGGCCATACAAATCGAATTCGGAATAGCCCCATTGCGTCTCAGCGGCGGGGTTGACGGCGGAGAATTTTAGCCCGGAGTCGACACTACAAATGACGTCAACTGCGTTTTGAACAATCGCTCGTTCCTTTCGAGCTGCATTAGCCAACTCGACGGCCATCATGCGAAAAACTTGATCGAGTTCGGCAATTTCATCACGTCCTCCGGGTGGAGGCAGAAGTTCTTGTTGTGCAGTCAATCGCTGGGTGTTGTCCATCAATACATTCAGACGTTTTGCTGTTCCAGCATTGAAATATGCCACCAGTCCCCCTGCTATCAGGGCGAACGCTACAAGACCGCCGTAGAGCCAGCCTTCGACGAGAGTACGGAAGTAGGTTTCAGTTTCCGGACCGCCTCTAACTAGACTACGTTGTCGTTTTACAACGTCCTCAAAAAGATTAGAGAGTTGTACAAAACTTTTTTGAATTCGTTCGAATTGATTGCGCCCACCAGTGTCTCGATCTATTTCATCGAGCATTACTTCCAAATGTTTTACTTCGCCTTGTACGACATTACTGATTTTATCGACGACTGCCGACGCTTCCGGATCGGTTTTGACAAGGTCTTTAAGCAGCCCAATCTGAGTGAATACCTTCGCTTTGGATTCGCTGAACTGACTGCCAAACATTGGATTTTTGCTTAAACTATAGCCGGCAACCGCAGTTCCCATCTCAACAAATTGTCTCTGCAGATTTTCGGTTTCCAAAATAAGGTTTCGAGAGCGCTCCATATTGCGCGCTTCTACCTCGAGTTGAAGCAAAAGATAGCCGAGGGTGCCAACGAAAAACAGCGCGAACAAAAACGGCACCGTAACTATTATCAAGCCCTGGTGCCAAAGCTTTGGCTTAAGCCATGCGCGTTTTCGTTGCTGCCCCAATTACTTAGCGGCTCCCCTGGCGTCGACCATTTTCTCCACTTCTCCCAGACGTTTTTGCAGTCTGGGCAGAACGACTTTATGTTCATTTGCTCGGACTAATTTTATGTTATCGATCAGGAGCCGAGCATCTTGAGTTGCTAGTTTAGCTGATTTCAAATCATCGTGTTGCAGAGCCAATGTCGCTTCTGTGAGCAAGAGGTTGACCCTCATGGCAGGCGGCGTTTCACGAATCTGCAACATCGGATGGGCTAGAGCCAGTGCTTTTTCAGCCTCTTTCATTCGATTCTGCGCGATTAATGCATTGGCGATCATAAAGTAGGTTGTTGTTATTCGTCCCTTACTGCCGGGATTTACCTTTTCTAGAACTTCGATTGCCTTTCTGCCTTCGGAGATGCACTCGGCATGACGACCTTGAGCGAGGCGCAGTTCACAAACGTTTGCATGAATCAGTCCAGCAATTTCAGTTTTGTCTTTGATAAAACGATTGGAGAGATCCAGTGATTTCATTAATGCAACTTCTGCATTTTTCAGATCACCCGAACGCATTAGCGTGGCGCCGTAGCGACCGAGCGGTGCAGCGAGGGCAACATCATCTTTACCGAAGCGAGCTTCTTGAACTTTCACTTCTTCAAGCAGATAGGGAAGCGCTTCTTCTTTGCGATTACGTTTCATCAGAAAAAACGATAGTGACTGCAGCGACTCGGTCATTCGGGTGCCACCATCTTTGTGCTTGCGAAGCAGGTTGATTGCGCCTTTGTAATATCGCTCCGCCTTGGCGTCTTCTTTCTTTGACTCACTGCGCTTACCTGCCTGGAGCAGTGTGTTCCAGGAACTATGTAAATCGAAATTTGCTCGACTCTGTTGAATACCGGCACCGGCAGTAGTATCAGCCCTCAATCCGCCTGAATTATCAGACTCACCATTGGCACCATTCACGGTGCCAACATTAGCAGGCGTGCTTCGTCTGGCTAGTGAGAATCGACTCGACAAGCATTCACTTTTCAATGGCTGATCGATGGAAATCGAGATTGGCTCGATGGTCTTAAGCGAAGCCTGTTTCAATCCCCAGGCGCAGCAGTCGGAACACAGATCGATCGGAAAAACTTCCGTTTTGATCTTGATCGGATTGGTCTTATACAGCTGCAATGCAAGAGTGAAACTCTGGGCGGCTTTCTCATACTGTTTTAGTTTTAAGTAGCAAAAACCTTTTCCCGCAGCAGCTTGCGCTGCATATTCGGAATTGATTTCAGTCAATGCAGAATCGGTTCCACCCGGGTTGGAGGCGGTTTTAGCAGATTCTGAAGTGGTTAAAATCGATCCGGGAGCTGTTTTAATCGACCCGAGGGCTTTGATCGATCCGGGAGCTGTTGCGCTCGAACCGAAATTGTCGGTCTTGCTGTAAGTATCCAATGCAGCCTTTGGATTGCCGCAAGCGAGATACATTCCGGCCAGTTCGAATACCGAATCCTGTCGCGCCATCAGATCGCCGGGGTCAGCCTTTTCAAGTTCGCTAATCGCTCGCTGAACGCTGGCGATTGCGTCGTCGAACCGTCCGTCAAGCAAATCATGGTGCGCGACCAAACGGTATCGTTCGTACAGTCGCAAATGATGCTGGTTGGACCAATCTCCTAGATAGGTGCAACCGGAGAGCAGCCCGAGGTTTGCAATCAGACCGACTGCAATCGCGAGTTTTTTGATTTTCTCACAATCTTGCATCCCGATTTCTTGCCACCCTTTTCGTTTGTTTCCAGACTCGTGTATGCTCTTCCAGGAATCTGAGAAATTGAAATGCACTTCATTGTAACTGCTATCGGAAGCGCAGGCGATATCAATCCCATGTTGATGATCGCGTGTGAACTCGACCGTCGTGGGCACAGCGTCGATTTTATCGCGAATGGTTACTTCGAACAGAAGGTTGAAAAGGCTGGCTTGAAGCTGCTCCCTCTTGGAAGCGCGGATTTGTACTTGAAAGCCGTCGATGATGCGAGAATCTGGAATCCTCCCACTGCTTTTCAAGCAGTTTGGGAAACTATTAAAGATTCGCTCAGGCTTAGCGTTTCAATTATCGAAGAAAACTTGCGACCGGATTCGATATTGGTCGGGTCGTCACTCGCATTCGGTAATCGCATTACTCAAGAGAAACACGGCGTCAAAGGATCGACTGTGCACCTGGCGCCGAGCGTTATCCTGTCCGGTCACGATCCGATGGCGATGCCGGGCTTGCCTTTCGTTTCGAGCATGCCACTACAGGCGAGGCATCTTTTGATGTCGGCAATCGATCTACTGTGGCTGGATACGACATGCCGAGACGATCTGAATAGGATCAGGAAAGAATACGGCTTGCCTCCAATTAAGAGCGTGATGCGGAATTGGATGCATTCTCCGGATCAAGTGATTGGAACGTTTCCGAGCTGGTTCGCGGAGCCGCAACCGGACTGGCCACCGAATACGGTGCTGACCGGTTTTCCTGTTTACGATCGTCCCGAAGATCAATCGCTCACACCCGAGCTGGAAAATTTTCTTCAGGCCGGTGACGCGCCTGTCGTTTTTACTGCGGGCTCGGCGATGGCTTATTCTAAGAAGCATTTTGAAACCGCGATTGCGGCAACGAAAATGGCGGGACTGAGGGCGGTTTTGGTTTCGGCTTTTCCCGATCAAATTCCCCCAAACTTGCCACCCAACATTTTGCATGTTCCCTACGCACCATTTTCGGTGCTCTTTCCTCGGGCATGCGTTGCGCAGCATCACGGTGGTATTGGAACGAGCATTCAGGGATTGGCTGCCGGCGTTCCGCAGCTGGTGACACCATTTGCTCACGATCAATTTGATAATGCATTCAGACTGGCAAAATTAGGCGTTGCCCGCGAGATCAACAAATTGAACCCAACGCTCTGGGCCAAGACTGTAACCGAATTGCAAAACACCAAATCGTATCAAGCTGCGTGTCAGAGAACAAAACAGTTGATGATTGAATCGCCTCCGGCTCTCGTTCTCGCGGCCGACGCGCTGGAAACACTTGGAAGATAATCCACAAAAGAAAAGAATTGCTTGTGGTGTCCAAGCAATTCTTTTCGATGTTTGATTTCTAAACGGTTTCTTCAACCGTTAGATGATTTAGCGACCGCTGGTCATCGCGGTTACTTCAGGCTTGCTGCGGAACTCGAATGGTTCTGCTTTACCTGAGAGTTGCATCAAGATCGCTGCTGTCTTGAGAACGTTGAGCATAGTCTTACGAGTTTCTTTGTTCTCTGAAGTGATCAATTCTTTGAAGGCTGGCAGACCATTCAACAACGAAATGATTTCGAACTCAGCGCGGTAGAGTTTGTGCGAATTGCTCAACAATTTCGAGATCGGTTTGCGATAACGAACGAATCCGGCTGGGTTAACGTCTTCGAAGGACTTCTCATGACCGTGGACAATTACTGCGCTGGTTCCAGGAGAGACATTGAAGGTGTGACCCTGATTGGTCACCACATTCAGTGCACCCTTACTGTGGTCGTGCAGGTTGTATACAGCCACACTCTTATCGGAAGCGATCAATAGAGCCAATGTTTTGGCAGCTACGTTAATCTTACCGAACGGAGTTTCGACAACGATGTCGTTTTCAGGAGCGACCAGGAGTGGTCCGAGATCCAGCTTGCGAACGGTTTCGTTGGAAACCCGTCCAACCAGAGTTCTGTTGTCTGGCTCACTTGCGGTCGGTGTTGCTTCAGCAGTTTGTTGCGAAAGCATCGAAGTTTGACCCATGGTGCCAGTGCTCAGAAGTCCTGCAGTGTTGCTGACTTCAACGGCATTGAGAGTGGCATTCTGAATCGACGACAGATTTGTTAGCTGAGCATTGTTGAGACCAACCGTGTTGATTGTGCTCAGTGCCGATAACAGATCCGACGAAGAGTTGATTGCGAAGCTCGGTAGGTTGAGCGAACCTGACTGAGTTGAATTTCCACCAGGCACCATATTCGATGCTGTGGTTTCCAAACTCGAAGTCGACAGAGCTGTCGTCATCGCAGTTGTATTCGCCGACACGCCAGTCGATGAAGCCGATCTGGAGTTACCGCCGAATACTTGAACTGGAGCCGACAACGGTGGTGGATCGGCGGTGATGATTACATCAGCACCAATCGTGATTGCAGTGGATGGAAGTCCGCCGGTTGATAATGCCAGATTTCTTCCGAGTGCTTCAAATATCACGGAAACATCGGCAGTGACCGAGCCGGCAGGGAAGGCGGCGCTTCCGAAGGTAACCTGTCCGCCACCGGTTTCGGTTACGGTGGTTCCAGCCGGTTGAACGCCGTCCACTGGTGTGAACGCAGGTGGAGCCAATCCGATGGTGATGTAGACATTACCCTGGTTGAGTGCCGTTACCGCACCAGATCCGTGAATTCTCGTTCCGGTCAGGATTTGAATATTGGCACCAGCGACTGCTGTGTTTTGCAGAACAATGTTGCCGAAATTCGAACTGATGTTGCCATCGATAATCAGGTCGCGGGCATCTGATTCAAAGTACAGGTCACCGGCAGTCGAGGTCAACGAGCCAATCGTCACGCTGTTCGTATTAGCAGCGGCATTGTAGAGGAACAACAGGTCGCCGACGCTACCATTGACAGCGCCTACGTCTCCACCAGTGAAGGTGGCTTCCGTGTGACCGGAAGTACCGAACGACAATGTTGAGGCACCAGTGGTGGAGGAGATGTAAGCATCGCCACCAGCTGAGACACTGATCGCTTGACTGGAGTTACCATCTATATTGATTGGAGCAGCAAAACTGCCGACATCACCACTGGCGCTCAAGGTAACCACATCGGTAATTGCGCCCGCAATATTTTGCAGGTTTCCTTTCTGGATGTCGCCTCCGGCGCTTACCGTGGCTAGATCCAACTTCGAACCCTGAGCTGCAATCACTGAGAATTGTGCGTTGCCGGTAGACAACAGCGTAACCTCCGCACCATCTACAGTGGCAGTCACGCCAGCTGCTTGCAGGTCGAGGTTGAGGTTGATTGCATTGGCCAGTCCTTGAGCAATCGATTCGCGTGATTCCAGAGGAGTAATCTCGTACTCAATCGTCACCACACCGCCAGGCAAGCTCGCGTCGGTGACCGTAATGAAGTCAGACCCGCCTTTCTTAGCCCCACCACTACCGACAGTCGCTAGAGCCACTGTTCCGGTATTCGATATGGTGATGGCGCCCATGTTCAGGTTCAAGTTAGAGTCTTGAATACCATTGGTTCCGGCTGCCGCTCCGCCAAGCACGAATGCTTGTTGGCTTTGACTGTTGAGCGCGAGTCCCGTCGTGCTGGTGAGGAGCGCGATATTGGTTGGGTTGTCTTGTTCAGCAGGCAGAGGAGGTGCAGTTGAGGTCTCGGAGTAGGTCGTCAGATTCGAGTTCGAAATCAGGGTGATAACTGCTCCAGAGGTGGTAGCAGTGACACCCAGATTTTGGAGTTCAGCATTGGAGTTGATTTGGGCTGCGATGAATTCAGCAATCTGTTGATTGGTATCGCCTGGATTGCCTTCGTATTCGATCGAGACCATGCCATTCGCCAGGCCCGGATCGGTGATGGTGAAGATGTTGGTGTAACCTTCTGCAGGGGCACCACCAATGGTGGCCGAAGTGATCAAGCCACCGCCCAGTCCGATGTCCGCGATCAGCGCGACATTGTTGACCGCCAGCACACCTTTGGCAGTAAGACTGACGTTTGGTCCTGCTCCACCGAAGTTAGCACCGACATTAATTGCGTCGAAATCGCCTGTGATGTTGCCACCATTGGTGATGCTCAACACGCCGCCTCTGACGCCGGCAGCATTCGATATGTCGATATTCATATCGCTCTGATCAATGACGAGAGTGTCGCTGCCAGTCAGTGTGACACTGATGATACCGCCGGCTCCAGTTGTACCGGCCGCCGACAACAAGTAACCGCCGACACCAGTTTGGGTGATGTTGGCTGCAGTGATGTCGAGCGTGCCACCATTACCAGTGACTCCTGGGAGATCGCTTGCAACGACAGTCAGTCCGCCACCAGATTCGAGATTCAGTGAACCACTTGTTTTGATCGTCAACGAGTTAGCCAGGATATCGCCACCAGTGGCATCCACGCCTGCGCCTTTGCCGCCGGAATTGATCGTAACTATGTCAGCCGTGAGAGTAGCACCGACATCCGCAATTCCATTCTCATTTTTACCAGCGCCACCGAATTTGAAGGCGCTTCCATTATTGAATCCGCCTGAAGTAGCGAAATCAATTTGGTTGAGTTGGAATGCACTGAGGCTGGCGACATTGCTGACCACCATGTTGCCTGCGCTCTTCAGTCCGAGCTTACCGCCCTCTAGGTCACCGTACTGGAAGACGGTACCGTCTACAGTCATGTCACCTTGGGTGTTGATAGCGACTTCGCCGCCCACGCCGCCAGGATTGGAGACATCAAAGCTGATAGTGTCAGCTGAAACATCGAAGTTGCTCGTTCCAGTTCGGTCGACTTTGATTACGCCGGCCGGGTTGAGACCACCAATACCTTGCGCTTGTAGCAGCACGCCTCCGGCGTTATCAAAGGTGAAGCTGTCAGCAGTGATGCTGATCTTGCCGCCTCTGCCGGAGTTATCGCCGGTGCCGACAGTAGGTCCGTCAGCGACTACAGCGATGGTTTGATTGTCGAAGTTGATAACGTTGCCGGTGAGCACGAGGTCGTGGATGGTAGCCTGATAACCGGTAGTGTCGATATTTCCGGTTCCGAAAATTGGATTGATGACCAGTTTGCCCGCCGTCAGATTACCATCGACAAATCCGTTTCCGTTTTTGCCGCCCAGATTCATGCTGAAGGAACCACTGCTTCCGCTATTGATGTTGACGGTACCGAATGCCAATCCGCCCAATGTTGCGGAGTTTGCATCTCTGAAAGTGAGCGGCGATCCACCGCTGCCACCCACCACGGCTTGACCTGAGGTCAGATCAAGAACAGAACCCTTGATTCCAGCGTTGCCGAAGTTCAGTCCCAGACCGCTGACGTCGAGAGCACCGCCAGCCTTGATCGTAACTACGCCACCATTATCAGGTTCAGCGTCACTTACATCTATAAATACAGCGCCTCCTGTGCCTTGAGCCGCCACGGTAAGATTCTGGGTTCCGGCACTGGTGTCGATCAGTACGTTGCCACCGCCGTTTACATCGCTTCCTTCAGCGAACAGAGCCAGACCGGTCTTGCCGTCAATGCTGAGTATGGGCGCCTTGATTATGATCGAACCAGGGGAGCCCTCCGGGCCATCAACTGCTGCAACACCAAATCCAGCATTTTTTCTTACGTCAACTTCGACACTAGAATCAAGTTCGAGCGTCACTCCGGCTAATGTCGCACCATTGGTGACGACTTTTCCTCCGAAGTTTGTGAAGACTATGTTGCCACCAAAGATAACTGCGTTCTTGTCTTGAACCCCATTGTTGCTCGCATCTGTGGCAAGCAATGAATTACTGCTGTTTGACGAAAGTTGGAACAGGTTGTAACCGTCGCCAGGGAATTGCGCAGTAACGTCCTTGGCCGAAACCGTTGATGTAGTGGATACCAGAGCGAATGCACCACCATTGAATCCAAAGTTGATTGCACCAGTTTTGACTTCCGTCGCGACAATCGCACCGGCCGAGCTTATACGGAATTCGCCAGCCCCTTCGGCGAATTTTGTACCAGGGAACGCAGCGACGTTAGCACGAATCGCTCCATTACCTAAACCGACTTTGACTGCTTTTGTAGTGGTCAGGTCGATATCAACTTTACCGCCGCCAGGAGCAAGTCCAAGAGAACCAGGAACATTGAAGAATATTCCTTTGGAGCTGAATGATAGCGATGCAGCGTTGAGATTGAAGGTTCCACCGCTGTGAAGTGCGGGATCCGAGTTGGAGAAATCATTACCGAGAGTCAAGAATGTTTCTGCATTTTTGCCACTGCCAGAGTCGAGGGTGAGGACACCCGGAGCAATGATGTTGAGTCTTCCTGCGGTGAGAGCACCAAGCGGATTCAAGTTGGTGTACTTCGCTTTGGTCGACGTAGTCGTGAGGTTGACATTAAGACTGTCGATGTCGCTTCCGTTTTGGATCTCGATGCTAGGACCGTTGAGATTCAACGCGCTCTTCGCTTCATCGATGATGAAGATCTTCGAGCTATTCGACATGACGAATGCGCCAGGCGCATTGATGGTCACTGTCTCATTGGCCGTGATTCCTTCTCCAGGACCCACGATAATGCCTGTGACAGTCGCATTGCCGATTTCGAATATTTTCTTCGCTGAGGTGTTGATCGTTACTTTGTCACCAGCAATGATGTCGCCGGTAATGAGCAAGCCTTTGGTTCCGGTCAATTCCAGCGAAGTTTTATTGATCACTAACGCGGTTGAATCGATGTTCAAATTGGCTGGTGTAGTGATTTTGACCAAACTGGCTGGATCGTAGAGAGAAACATCAATGCTGATCTCTCCAGGGCCGCTACCAATCGTGATGCCATCCTTATCAGTGGCATCGATAGTGACGACTTTGACGTCCTTGGCTTTAGCGTCACCGACGGCAGTAATCGCAAAGTTAGGTGCGGCTCCAACGCCGTTGTATTCGATCCCTTCCACAGTGAAAAGAACCGTGCCTTGTTTGCCTTCACCATCTGTGGTGACCGAGACACCAGGCATGGTGCTCAGGAATGAACCTTTTGGAGCTACGACTGAGAAGTTACCGAGTCCGGTAGCCAATCCGGAGAATGGATTGGAATTAACGACACCGTCATTACCACCGACAATAACGTCGCCTTTGACGGCGCTCAAATTGACGGAACTGTTGAATGCTGTGTAGAAGCCACCATCAACACCGGTGATTGTCAGCGCTTTCGTGCTGTTAATGTTGAGTGTGCCGGTTGTTTGTTTGAGTTCACCGACTGCTTCAATGTGACCGAGGTTGTCCACGGCCAGAGTATTGAGAGTGAGAACAGGAACGTCTGTCGGGACCACTTGTTGGGTAGCCATCAGGTCAGCGCCAACGGCGTTGAAAATGCTGCCACCGACAGCGTTGATCGTGACGATTTGTCCATCAACCGTGCCGAAGTTGGCGAACAGAACACCATTCTTACCACTGGCAGTGTAGGTCGTGTTGCCTTTGGCGGTCGCATTGTTGATGAATGAAGCTGCCGTGATCTGTCCGTCTCCGGAGACCACTGCGCCAGCATTCAAGTCACCGATAAGAAATAAACCAGATGAATTGATGTTGAAGGTCGTTGCTGTTCTGGTTGGGTCAAACGTAAGAGGGCTTCTTCCGAGCACACCATTCACGGTAATGCCACCACCCTTGGTGATGGTGATATTTTCGAAAGCATCTTCGACTCTGCCGGTGGTAGTTATATTTAGAGATCCGGCAGTGAGATTGAAAGTGCCGACCGAAATATTTCCATCTACAACGAACGCATTCGGCGTGGTGATGTTGAGTGTGGTGTTGTCGCCGGCGAGAATGGAACCTGCAGGTGCGAGGTTAACGTTATCACCGTTAAGCGTGATCGATTGAGATCCAGTTGTGGACGAGCCCTTGATTGATCCGTTGACATTGATTTGACCACCAGTCGCGACGAGAATGTCGCCAGTCGCGTCAACCAATCCGTTGAGGTTAATATCGCCGGAGTTCAGTTTCTTCGTGAGGAATGAACCGGAAGTTAATTGACCAGTGGCATCGTATACGAGACCGCCCTTCGAGAAGCTCGGAGTGGCTGATTGGATTGTTATGTCTTCGGCTTCGATACCACCTAGATTGATTGTCGGTCCGACGACTTTGCTTGCTCCGGCTATTACCAGAACATTGCCGTTGCCGGTGGCTCCGGTGGCATCCAGCGTGACTCCGGTCGGCACCGTGATTGTACCGGTCCCGGCGGTCTTGCCTGCAAAAGCGACCAGAGTTATGTCTCCGGCAATACCAGTGCCACCTGCGGTGGTGATGGACGTGATACCAGTGAGGTCGATCTTACCGCCCGTTTTGCTCGATTTAGTGACGACGAAGTTGCCGCCCTGGTTTGCGAATTGCACACCAGCCAGCAAACTTAGATCGCCACCGTCGACCGCGCCTGCAGTACTCAACGGCACCGCGGTGGCAGTTATGTCACCACCTGCCAGCACCGTCAGCGGTGCTCCGCCGGTCGGTGCGATTGCGCCGTTGATGACGACGTTGCCGGTAGCTGTGAAGATAGGATCGTCCGTTGCGATAGTGTCACCGATGGTGAGGTCACCTTCTTCAACGTTGAAGTGAACTACGCATGCGGAAGAATTTACCGTTCCATTTGCCGTTCCGACTGTGGCTTCGATGATTCCGGTTCCAGCGGTTAAATTGACTTGCTGCGACGAGAGGTGCCCGCCGAGGATATCAATGTTGGCATTGTAAGTGCCGAAATTTATATCGCCGTTATTGGCTTGGAACGAGCCTGTGCCGACTACGTTCAAAGCAGTCGTGCTGTTGACGTTGATATCGCCGGCTGCCGATGTGATGTTGCCTGTGTTGACCAGGTTTTGAGTGTTGAGGTTGACGCTTTGCCCCGCATACATGCTGGCGAGCGAGCCCTCGGAGACGTTATTGATGACCGGCGCGCTGATAGTCAGAGTGCCGGCGCTCGAGATGCTTCCGTTGTTGATCAATGAAGTCGCCGCGTTGAGCGCGACATCTGCACTGAAGAGATCGTTGCCGACGTATGATCCGATAGAGCCGTGACGAGCGTTGTGAATGTTGTCTGCGGAGATGGTGACTGTCTGACCAGCTAACCCGGAGGCCGCTGAGATGGTACCCATGTTTTTCAGGTTACCTGAGAGGTTGATACCACTAGTGCTGTCGATGACTTCGACGTTACGAGCTACAGTGAGCGATCCTATCGATCCGCCGACCGATTTGTCGAGAGCTGAGAGCATCGAGTTGCTGAGCGCGATGGTGCCGCCCACCGCTCGTCCGTTGGCTTTCAGTTCGATGGTTTGAACGCCACCATTCAAAATTTGTTGAGCGGCGACAACTTCAGCCGCGGTCAGTTTCGAATCGAGTGTGACGACTCGCTGGCTTCCACCGACGTCAATCGTCAGATTCTGGAAGTTCCCGAGGTTGTTGGCTGAGAAATTTTGGTTGCCCGAATTAAGATTGAAGTTGGCTCCAACGTCAGAAGCGGCATTAATGCTCGCATTCAATCGGTCATTGATGCGATCTAGTCGGTCGGCCTTCCTATCGGCTCGGCGGTCAGCACGCATCTGCTGCACCGCGAGATTCGCAGCGAGGTTCGCATCATGGTTGTTGCCGGCTGCCAGAGCCGCTCCAGAGGACAGAGGGATACTGCAAGCCAATCCAAGTGTCAGCCCTAATGCTGTACGGCCCTGAATATATACCGTTTTGCTAATTTCATTTTTCGCGTCAGACATGCTTTTTCCACCATCAGTCGGGCTTCTCTACAAATACGCAGCGCCATAAGCGCCAAAAAATTTTGGAATTCCGGGACATTGACAACACAATGTGCGGATTTCCAAAATTTAGCTTTATGTATGATATCAATTTTCCTTACACTTTCATCCGTCTTTTGGCGACCAAAACATCTACTCCGCCCAGAGATCGAAGGCTGACCTACGTTGTCATCGGCTTAAAGATTGTTAACTCAGGATGAAATTTCGCCAATTGATCACATTGGGGGTTGACGTTCTAACGGAAAAAAAAACAAGCGATAAGGCTTCGATTTTTGTTTTAGAACCGAACGATTTCAATCAATCCAATTTGCTTAAAACGCGCTTCACAAGCGGCTCCTGGCAGAATAAATTCGCACCACAAAAGTAGCTCTTGTGACACATTTTCGACCCTGCGTTCTATTGATGCTTCGGAGCGGCGCTTGCGCAGAGCATCTGCTTCTTTCAGATGACTTTCAAAAAAAACATCGAGCTGTGATACCAGCTAGCAAAGTGGCAGGGTGACTAAAAGCTCACTGCATAATAAGTGCAGTGAATAAGAAACCGGGTGTTCTGACACTAAACGAACTAGTCCAAAGAACCAGTGCTATAGGGGTTTTCGCTAGCTTAACCGCCAACAACCGGAAATCCACGATCGCGCATGAGCGCATTTGTATCCACGTCGCGCCCTCTAAAATTGCGGAAGGCAACATCCGGTCGAACAGAATTGCCTACACTAAATATGGTGTCGCGGAAACGATCGCACGTTTTGCGATCATATAGTCCACCCGCTTCCATGAAGGCTTCCGTAGCGTCGGCTGACATGGTGTCGGCCCAGATATAAGAATAGTATCCGGCCGAATATCCATCGTCACCAAAAATATGAGCGAAGGCTGTCGGACGATGACGCATCACAATCTCTTTCGGGCAGCCAATCTCCGACATCGTAATTTTTTCGAACTCGATCGGATCTATATCTTTGTCTGACGTCGCGGCTAAATGTACTTTCATATCATATATAGCGGAAGCCAGATATTCAGTGGTGGTGAAACCTTGATTGAATGTTTTTGCTTTGCGCAATTTGTCAACAAGCGTCTGCGGAATCGGCTCGCCAGTTTTGTAATGCAACGCGAATTTGTTCAAAACTTCGTCGGTCATCAACCAGCGTTCGTTAACCTGGCTGGGGAATTCGACGAAATCGCGTTTTGTATTTGTGCCGGCAAGCGTTGGATAAGTGACGTTGGATTGCAGACCATGCAAAGCGTGTCCGAACTCGTGGAACATCGTGTTGGCATCATCCCATGATATGAGAACCGGCTCGCCGGGCTTGCCTTTGACCATGTTGGAATTATTGGAGACGATTGGCGTGACTGGTTTTTTGAAACGTTCTTGCGTTCTGTACTCATTCATCCAGGCTCCGGAATTCTTGCCTGGTCTTGCATACGGATCGAAATACCAGAGACCGACTAGTTGACCATCGCGCTTAACTTCGTAGACGGTCACGTCGGCTTGCGGCACTGTGAGCCCTTCTACCTTGCTCATGTCGAGACCAAAGACTTGCTTGGCGGCGAAGAACATGCCATCGCGAATCTTGTCGAGTTGCAGATACTGCTTCACTTCGTTCTGATCTATATCGTATTTGTCCTTGCGAACTTTTTCGGCGTAGAAGCGATAATCCCATGGTTCAATCGTAATCTTGGCGCCTTCTTTATCGGCAATAGCCTGCATGTCGGCGACTTCTTCCTTGACTCGCGCAGTCGACGCTTTCCAAACTCGGAGCATCAAATCCATAGCGTGATCAGGAGTCTTGGCCATGTTGTCGTCAAGAATCCAGTGCGCATGCGTTGAGAAACCGAGAATCTTGGCGCGTTCCGCTCGGAGCTTGAGAACTTCACTGATTGTTTTTTTGTTGTCGTTGGCGTCATTATTTTCACCACGGCTGATCCATAACCGCCAGCCTTTCTCACGAAGATCCCGACGTGTGGAGAATGTAATGAACGGTTCCATCGATGAGCGCGTGTTGGTGATAACCCATTTGCCTTTCTTCTTCCGCGCTTCAGCTTCGGTGGCAGCACTCGCGCGCATGCTCTCGGAAAGCCCTTCCAGGTCAGCCTCGTTATCGATAACCAGTTCGTATTTTTCTTCATCGGCAAGTTGATGATGCCTGAAATCAGTAAATAGCGTCGCTAATTTTTCATTGATTTCGCGCAGTCGTTTTTTCTTAGTCTCGTCGAGTCCGGCACCCTGACGAGAGAAAATGTTGTAGTGAACTTCAGTCAGTCGCTGTTGCTCCGGAGTTAGTCCGGACGATTCGCGGGTTTCGTACACAGCTTTGATGCGTTGAAACAATGCATCATTTTGAATTACTTCGTCGTCGAACTTGGCGAGCAGAGGCTTCACTTCGCTCTCGATCGCTTGCATCGGCTTGTCGTTCATCGTGGATGTATATATGTAGAAGAATCGCAGAGTTCGATCCAGCGCTCGACCTGAATCTTCCAGCACTGCAATAGTGTTGTCGAATGTAGGTTTGTCTTTGATGCTCGTAAGCGCCTTGATGTCTTCTCGTTTGAGATCCATACCTTTAAGGATCTGCGGCTTGAAATCGGTGATTTTGATCAGATCAAAACGCGGAGTGCCACCATGATCGCCGGTCCAAGGTTCCATCATCGGTCCAAGGGAAACTGTCGCAGCCAGCGTTTGTTCGTTGCTCACAAGAAAACCTCCACCTAAAACCAGAAGTGTCACTGCACTTTTGAGAAACGTTCTTCTCTTGATGGAAGAACCAGCATCATACGACGTCATCTTTTTTAAACCTTCGCCATCACCCGTGGTGCGCACCAGAATGCGTCCTTTCGAGAGTTACTACAACTCTGTTGCTCGGGCTTGCAACTTTTGACAGCCGTTCAGCCCAATTGTTTCAGAGCAAGCATAATATAACCGATCTCATATTCATTCGCCTGAGACGGGCTCGTGACAACCAGTTCCAAAGTCCACACGCCGGGTGCTGACGTTGGCGGTGGTTCTACGAAAGCTCTACCTACGAAAAACCTCAAAGCCACACGGCGGAAAATCCACGAACAATTTGTTCTCAGTGTTGGTGGCATCCAGGCTTTGCAACGCGCGTGTATTGCCGCTGTCAGCCAGCATCAAATGCAGATACGATTTTTGCGGCGTCACATACTCGACCGGAGGAACGTCTACATAGCACTGCGAATGATGATCGGAATAATTGACGATCGCAATTAGCTGATCGCTGGTCGTGTAGTTCGTCCACGAAAATGCGATGAAGCTATCCCAGGTCCAATTCCCGTCCCAAGCAGGAGTACAATCCAGAAGCTGCCATTCCCCCTCGTGCACCACAGGTAGTTTCAAGCACTCGGTCACCAGCTTATAGAAAGCGGCGACTTGAGGATCTTCCTGTTCGGTTGGTTTTCTCGATACGTGAACCGAGACCTTCTTGCGATAACCTTCAAACTGACCTTGATGCAAGAAGCGCAATCCAGGCGACAAGAAGGTGAGAATCGCAGCAGCCTTGTGCTTTTCTAAATCGAAGGTTCCAGCGGCGCGCGGCTCATCATGGTTCTCTAAAAAACGAGCAGAGCGTTGCTGATACTCTCGGTCGGCGAGAAAATGTTCGCGAACCGGTCGCGTCTCTCCCACGCGAAGTCGGTCGTAAAGACGCTTATCATACGTGAAATCAAAACCGAGTTGTTGCAAATCATATTCGCGATCCCAATAGACTTCTGCCATGAAGACGAAGTCGGGATGCTCCTTTCGAATGGTGGCAATTGCATCCGACCAAAACGGTTCTATTTGCTCGCCCCAGGTGCGCATAAAAACGTCAGGCAAAACCAGCATCGCCATATCACATCGCAAGCCATCACATACAGTGGCGATTCTGGAAATCTCAGCGACCATAGCTTTACGAAAATCCGGATTGCCGTAGTTGAGCTGAAGAGTGTCAGGCCAGCCGTCGAAATAGGGATCACGACCATGAGCAAGAATTCGACCGTTTACCTCGATAAAATTCTGTCTCGCACGCGCTATAGCATCCTCGTCTGCATGGATAAAATACTCCGGATTCGTTGTCGCCCAACCATGATCGATCGCTGTATGGTTTGGCACCAGATCCAGCATCAGTTTCATGCCCCTGCTGTTGATTCGTTTTTTCAAACGCAGTAAGGCATCAGGTTCTCCGAAGTGCGAATGCAATTGATAATCTGTAATGGCGAAACCGGAACCGCAGATATCCTCGTCGGTCAGGTCCGGAATATCCCGCTGAAAACCTTTCTTCCAGCCGGGATGGTTGCGCGAGATCTGGCGACCAGCTTCACCGGTTTGCCACACACTCAAGAAGTAAACCCAGGCCATACCCCGTTGCGCCAGATCATCGAGAAAACTGTCGGGAATATCATCAAGCGTGGCACTGCGACCAAGTTGCTTCGTCAACTCGGTGAGCATGACGCGCGTGTTGACTTGAAACAAGGTGGGATTTTGATGCAGAATGTTTGTCATCAGATTGGTTGCATTTGCGCGAGGCGCTTAAGTGGTCCCGGTTTCAACCAGTATTCCTCAGACATTATCGATTGCATGTAGATCAGTTTTGCAATGCAACCAGTCCAACCGGTCTGGTGCGACGCACCAATTCCGGTGCCATTGTCGCCGTGGAAATACTCATAATACAAATTCAAATCGCGCCAGTGCGGATCGTTTTGGAATTTGTCCGAATCACCATAGATCGGTCGCAGACCGTTCTCATCACGTGTGAACATGCTGATCATCCGCTCGATCAAGTCCGAAGTTATCTCGAAGAGATTCTTCATCTGCCCGGAACCAGTTGGGTATTCGATCTGGAAATCGTTTCCGTAATACGAATAATATGCAAGAAGCGAACGAATTAGAAGAAAATTCACCGGCATCCAGATTGGTCCACGCCAGTTTGAATTGCCACCAAACATGCCTGAATCCGACTCACCTGGCACGTAGTCTACGCGAAACTCGTGACCCTCGAACTCGATGACGAACGGGTGTTCTTCGTGGTGCTTCGACAAACTGCGAATTCCGTATGGACTCAAAAATTCGTTTTCATCGAACATGCGCGTGAGAATTTTTCTCAGTTTCGATTCATTGCAAACAGACAACATCCGCCGTCCTTCTTTGCCTCGCACCGTCGGAAGGTGAATGTTGGAACAAACTTCTTTCTGGCGATTGATAAATCGCTCGGCTTTAGCTGCAAAACCAGGAATGCGCTCCCAGGTTTCCTCCTCGATCACAACGACCGAAGCGAGTGGAAGCAAGCCCACCATCGAGCGCACCTTCAACCGCATCGCATTACCGTTGGGCAATCGCAGAACGTCGTAGAAGAAGCCGTCATCTTCATCCCATAGTTCATCTCTATGCCGACCCGGTCGGTCCATCGCTCCGGCGATCCAAATTGTGTGCTCTAGAAACTTCAAAGCGAAGCGTTCATATAGAGGATTGTCCTGCGCCAACTCCATGGCGATGTTCAACATCTGTTGACTGAAAAACACCATCCATGCGGTTCCATCAGCTTGCTCGAGGTTGCCGCCAGTCGGTAAAGCATGACTGCGATCGAATACGCCGATGTTATCCAGACCGAGGAATCCACCTTCGAAAACGTTATGACCAGAAGGATCTTTGCGATTGATCCACCAGGTGAAGTTGATCAACAATTTTGAAAACGCATACTTGAGGAAATCGCGATCGCCTACACCGCCGTGCTGCTCGCGGTCGAAGAGATACGCCCAGTAAGTGGCAAAAGCGTGAACCGGTGGATTGACATCGCTGAAGTTCCATTCGTATGCCGGAATTTGTCCATTCGGGTGCAAATAGGAACTCTTCAACATTACGTCCAATTGAGACTTCGCAAATTGCGGGTCGATCATGTTCAAAGGCATAATGTGAAACGCGAGATCCCATGCCGCATACCACGGATACTCCCATTTATCCGGCATCGAGATAATGTCGTTGTTATACATGTGAAACCAGGAACTGTTTCGCATCGGCTGAGAACCAGGTCCGGCAAGAGGAGTGGTGCCGTGCTCCCGAAGCCATTGATCGACGTCGTAATAGAAATATTGCTTGCCCCACAACATCCCGGCCAACGCGGTTCGCATGATACCAAGCCGCTCTTTATCGTTTTTCAAACTGTCCGTCGCGAGACCTTCGTAAAACTCATCGGCTTCCGTCAAGCGCAGTTGCATTGTTTCGTCGAAGTTTTTGATCGGGTCACCATAGGCAGTGGCACCGAATCGAAACCTAACAGTTTGCGAGCCACCGGCAGGAACCATGACTTTGTAATGGGCAGCGAACTTCGTCCCTGTTTGCGCTGGATTCACTGCGTCTTTCTGACCGTTGACCACGTAATTATTGATACCGTCTTTGACGTACGGAGACGCATTGGTGCCGTTGAATAAACGCTCATTATTCGTCTCGTTTTCGGTAAATAAAAGCGGAACATGTCTGTCAAAATTCACATTATACTTGGTCAGTTTCTCTTTGAACAAAGGATCTGTATGTTCGGCGGATACTGATGAAAAGCCATCTTTCGTCACTGTTTTAAATTGCGGCTTTGTGCCACCATCTTCCCATGACCAGGTATTACGAAAACAAAATTGCGGCAGTAAATCAATCTCTGCGTCTTCCGGTCCTCGATTGAAAACCGTGATCTTCACAAGCATGTCTTCCGGCGCATCCTTGGCGTACTCGACGAAGACATCAAAATAGCGGTCGTCATCAAAGATTCCGGTGTCTAACAGCTCGTATTCGCTTTCCAGTTTGCCGCGATTGCGATTGCCGTTGATGATGTCCTCATATGGAAAAGCGCGCTGCGGGTACTTGTACAGGAACTTCATGTACGAGTGCGTTGGTGTGCTGTCGAGGTAAAAGTAGTATTCTTTTACGTCTTCGCCATGATTGCCTTCGCTGTTAGTGAGCCCGTAGAGCCGTTCTTTAATGATCGCGTCATTACCGTTCCACATTCCCAATGAGAAACACAAGATCTGGTGATCATCGGAAAAGCCTCCGATACCATCTTCGCCCCATCGATACGCACGCGAACGAGAATGATCGTGCGGGAAATAATTCCAGGCATCGCCATTGGTACTATAGTCTTCGCGCACCGTTCCCCACTGGCGCTCGCTCAGATAAGGCCCCCACTTTTTCCAGGGACAAAATCTTTCGTCGCTACCGTGCTCTTGCAACCGCCGCTTCTCGGCACCTGGAGAATTTGTTTTTTCAGAATTCTGCAAACTATTCGTGTCAGGCATCGCATCCTCAGCTTCTGTGGGTATTGGAACGGTCTGAATCAAACCTCATTGCTGTAAGCAAGCAGTAACGCGAACGCTCCTTTGCCGCAGGCGGCAGGACATTCACGGTATTGAGGTTCCATCTAGCGCTGGCAATCAACACGCGCTAGCTTTGCTTTTATGCCACAAAACAGATGTCAAAGTTTCAACCAACCTACATTAACTCTGCAATGTACAAAAACGTTAGATTCAAAGTACAAACTCAACACAAAAACACGGACCCCACTTTTCCGCAGGGCCCACGTCGATTCGTCTCAATTCGACTTAACTCGGTTCGAACGTTCTCGATTAGTTTCGTTCGGTCTCGACAAGCTTTAATTGGTTTCGATTTAACTTCGATTGGTCTCGACTAGTTTCGATTCGTCTCGACCAGTTTCGTCTGGACTTGTTTCGATTCGTCTCGATAGTTCTGATGTTCTCGAGTTGGAACCTAGCGACCAGCGGCTTCTTGCAAAACCCGAAGGTCGAGTTTGACCATTTTCATCAGAGCGTTCATCACTGGCTCAGCTGTGTCGGAGTTTCCAGAGAGTACGAGATCCCGCAATTGAGCAGGCACGACTTGCCACGACACGCCGTACTTATCGTCTAACCAACCACACTGACTTTCGCGACCACCGTCTCCCAGCTTGCTCCAGAAGCGATCAATCTCGCTTTGATCGATGCAATTAACCATTAACGATACTCCCGGCGTGAAGTTGAAGTCATGCTTTTTATCGCTATCCAACGCCATAAATTCTTGACCATCAAGCGCAAAAATGGCATGAGCAACGGTTCCGACCGTCTCGCCTGATTCTTCACCATGCTTGTACATGCTTTCGATTTTCGAATTTTCGAACAACGAAATATAATATTCGATCGCCTCTTCAGCCTTACCATGCTGTTCTCCGACGAACATCAAATAAGGACAAATTTTGGGCTCGCGCTTTGCGAGGTTCAACTGCCACGAACAACCAAAGCGATCGTTTACCCAACCATATTTTTCGCTGAACGGATACTTGCCCAATTCCATGAGCACCTTGCCACCATTGGACAACTTTTTGTACAGCTCGTCGATTTCATCTGGGTCATCGGAGCTCACGGAGAATGAGATGGCGGGCGTCATTTTGTAATGCGGTCCACCGTTTAACGCGAGAAATTCAAACCCTTCCACTTCGAAAATCATCGTCATTACTGCGCCTTTCGGTTTGCCTGACGATTTGGAACTAGCCTCACCATAATGCGATGTTGCCTTGAGTTTCGAATTTTTGAAAGTCGATGTGTAGAACTCGACTGCCTCTTCAACGTTGTCGTCGAACCACAAGCATGGCGTAATTTTTTGCATGGCGGAATCCTCACTGGTCGCGTAGATGAAAACGCTTCCTATATAGTGGGAAACGTGATCTGTTTGGTGCGGTTATTCTATCAAGATCGTGATGCCAAGTATGATACCAATGCAAATTTTGGATTTTATTCCGCGGTTTTGAATGCTTGGAGCAATAAACGGTTGATTAACTGTTTCAGTTCGACCCAATTCGATTTGCCCAACTGTTTGAATAGGAGCACAGACATCACGGGTGATCAAAATGACAGAAGAACAAAACCGCACAGCCGCAGCCGTCCACAAAAAAGAGAACGACAAATCCGCACAACTGGCAGGCACCGGAGCAGGCGTAATTGCCGGAGCCCAGGTCGGAACGTTGCTATTGCCCATACCAATCGTGGGAACCTTCACCGGCGCTCTGGTCGGTGGATTAATCGGAACTAAGATCGGCAAGCGATTTGGCGGCGCGCTCTTAGACAAGATGTCGCCGGTCGAGGAGTGCCTCGATGCGTCTCGCCCAGGCGCTGCGAAGTCGAATGTTCCTGCAGAGCTTGAACGACTCGGACAACTTCGCGCGGCAGGCGTCATCGACGAAGACGAATTCAAAGCTGCTAAAGCAAAATTGCTCGGACTCTAACGCAAACCGATTTCGTCCAAACTCATGATTTGTTTTGCCGGTTTCCAGTTTTTCTCTAATAGCCGCAGAAACAATTCTGTTTTGAATCCGGACATATCGTGGACAAGCGCTCCGCTGGCTCCGTCACTGGTTTGCGTCTTGTCCATTATTATGGTGCCACGGCCTAATGTGACTACAATGTCCAACGCTTCTTGCGGTGTGACCAACTCATCGGTACTAAATCTGGTATCACCCCAGGCGCATACAAAAATAAACTGAATGTGTTCCGGCATCACATTCTTCGGTTCGTGGATCCTGTTGTAAGCCTCTTCCAGACTGAGTGTGTTAACAGCAGGTTCACCGATGTTCACGCGCTCTTTCGCCCAATCGGTATCGAGATAATCATGCCATTGCATCAAAATCGCATCCTCTGGAATGCGCACTCTACCAGTGGCACCAGCGAGTGATACCATTCGGTGAATTTTCTTCAGATGTGGTGACTTCCGGAGAGTCAGCTCATGCAAGGACCACAACAATGCAAGAGCGCCAAAGGAATGACCGCCAACAACAATCTCATCGAATGCCGAGCCTAGCGCTTGTACAGCAATATAAGGTTCAATCAGCCAATCGACAATCGTGTATTCCGGCTTTTCACCGAGAACTTCCTGATCCTTCTTCGCCCGCTTCTGGCGCGGTTCGCAACTAATGTAATAGTCAGAGTGCGGTCCATTCAAAATGGTGCCATTGTGCCGAATGGTTAAAACAGCGTAACCTGCAGCGAGAAATTTTTGCAATCGTTGTGACTCGAAATCGGTCGCACCACCGCCTGGAAAGCCGGGCGCGAAGATGAAGAGCTTCGATGCTTTGATTTCCGGGAAATGCAATTTGCCTTCGACTGCGCCAGCATCGGCTGTCAGTCGCACCCACCAGGCGCGCCCGTCGTCGGACAAAGAAATCACACCTGTCGGATCGATTCCCAGCTCGCCGCCCAGGCCGAGCGACTTGTATAATTTTTCGAGTGTTGCCATGGTTTTCATTTTGACTCCACAGGCATTATTCTTCGGTTAGTCAGCCACCGTCAAGCGTTTATAAACGCGCACGTAATCAACAACCATTTCTCCTGGAAACTCGGTCGTCGCATCCGGGCTGCCCGGCAAATCCCCACCGACTGCCAAGTTTAACACCAGGTACATTTTTTCATGCGGCAGACCGTCATGAGATGTCGAAATCTTCTTGCCATCGACATAGCAGACAATTTCCTTTTCATTCCATATTCCCGAGAGGTCATGAACCTCTTCGGAGAAATCCGGATGCGTCTCGTAATTCTTCGGACCATGCCACGGATGAAATCCATTCACATGTTTTCCGGAGTATTGGTGACTTGCAGAATCTCAGGCTTATCTCCCAAAATCTCAAACCAATCAATTTCCGGCGGCTTATAAGCTCTGGTCTGCTAAGCTATTGCGATGCCGAAAGTTAAAAGAACAATTCTGTTGGCAGCCGCTAGTGTGGCGGTTTTACTTCTGCTGGGAAGCCGGGTTGCTTCTGATGCGCTCATGCATTCTGTTCGTACGCTATTTAAAACGAACGGCAAGCCGCATGTGATGCTCTGGGCATGGGAAACACCGAGTGATTTGAGATGGGCGGATCCAAACGAAATTGGTGTTGCTTTTCTTGCGAACACCATCACTCTGTATGAGAATCGCATCTGGATGAAACCACGGATGCAACCGCTGAAGGTGGCACCGAATACATTTCTGACAGCAGTGGTGCGATTGGAACGGAGTCGCGATCGAGCACCGTCATTGTCGGAAGAGCAAATGGATAGGGTTGTCGCTGCCGTGTTGCAGCACTCAGAAGTGTCCGGAGTGAAAGCTGTGCAGATCGACTTCGATGCGCGCGTTTCGGAGAGACCGTTTTATCGAGGGTTGCTCTCCAAGCTGCGCAAACAGCTTCCAGCAGAGAAAGAGCTTTCAATGACGGCGCTCGCATCATGGTGCATAGGCGATCGGTGGCTCGAAGGAACGGCTGCTGATGAGGTGGTGCCTATGTTTTTCAGTATGGGTGCCGACGAGGAGAACGTGGTTTCGTATTTACGAAACGGTCGCACAGTGCATAGCTTCAACAGACAAAAGGCGATTGGCTTGGCACAAAGCGCTGATAAAGTGAATGAAGCTTTGGCTGGAAAAACTGGAAGTGCAACGCTTAAAAATCGGACTATATATCTTTTTTCAGCGAGAAGCTGGACGAAGAACAGGACAGATCGCCTACTTCGGAGTGTCGGAATAAAATGAATGTGAATCGCGTGGTATCACAAGGAGCAAGTAAATTGAATAAGGGAAAGAAGCGCGCGATTTTCACAGCAATGATTGCTTGTGTTTTGTCCTCAATGGATTCGAATCCATCACTGGCTTGCGGTCCATTCTCGAAGTGGGCAGAGTTCTCATTGAAACAGCATCCGGACTTTCCTCTGCAGATTTACGCCGCCGGACAGCTTGGGATTATCAAGCCCGATTACGCCCGCTCATATTTAGTGGTGGCATATCGATACCTTAGTGGTATCAAAACTTCACCTGAAAAGCAAAAAGAAATTGTCGCGTTGTGGCAACACCGAATGAGCACAACTGACACCGATCTGCAAAAGGCTGTTGAACAGTGGACGGCCGAACGGACGAAAATTAAAAGCGCTCCACTTAAAGACGTAAACGTCTACGACGCGAATAACTTTGCTTATTACGTCAAGTACAACGCAGCTTCATTCACAATGGCTACAGAAACTTTGAAGAGCAAAATTTCGAAGTATGGAGTTGACGATAGCCGAGTAAAAGATTGGGTGTTGGCACAAGATTTCGTTTTTGGAGTTAGTAGCGACCCCTTCAAAGAAGACAAGGCGGATACTACGTCTTCGTCGGCACCGGATGCTGACCCAGAGTCGCGTGCCGATCGAAATTATCAGATTGCCTGCAAACGTTTTTACGAAGACAAGTACGATGACGCGATCGAGAAGTTCTTGGCGATCGCGAAAGACACGACATCTCCATGGCGGGTCTGGGGAAATTATCTGGCGGCCCGAGCATATTGTCGACGGGGGACACTTGGAGACACGCCTGTAGTCGCTGATTTGAACAAAGCGAAGTCGCTGCTTGATGAGATTATTCAATCAAATGATCAGTCGAAGCTGCACCAGTCCGCAAAAAATCTCAATCACTTTATAGAATATCGACTCGATCCGGAAAATCGTGCCAAGCAGGTAATTGCTGCGTTGTTGAGCGAAGGAGACAAATCAAATTTCACCGAAGATCTTGGCGACTACACGATTATTTTGGACAAAATTGTCACGAAGAAAGAAGAAGCCAAAGAGCAACCGACCAGTTTTCTAAACAACAATGGCAATACTGAGCCGCCAGGAACCACTGGTAATGCGAACGTTCTTAAAAGCCAAATTAACGGTTCTGATCAGCCGGGGTCGAGCAGTGATCTTCCATCTACTAATAGAACGAATGCCATCGCAAGCGATTCTGGAAAAGATTCTTTTTACAGCGCTGCTGCACTAATTGCGTTGACGTTTTTTGGCACGCACCTGATGTGGTGGCGCCCTAAAGGCAAGGGCACTGGAGTCAGCCGGTTCACAACCATCTCAGTCATATTATCGCTATCTGTATTTTCCTGTGCCATCGCTTCTTGCGCGCAACAAAGCACAACTTCCACCACTACCACTAGTTCAACGTCTACTCCTGTATCACCGGTGAATCAGGCGTCTCCAACACCACGATTAGCGGCAGATTTGGTACTAAACGATGAACTCACCACCTGGCTGAATAATTTTCAAGACGTCACACCCGAAGCAACAGATAAAGCTTTTTCAGAATGGAAGAACTCGAAGTCGCTACCGTGGTTGGTATCAGTAATCTCTCACATCAAAGGCACTGACACGCGTAAGGACGAAGTGCTTGCGGCTGCAGGTGAAGTGCCTGGCGACTCTCCTGCTTATTTCACAATTGCATATCACAGAATTCGACTCTTAAAAGAAGCTGGCAAAACAAAAGAATCGGCCTCGAGTTTGCTTGCACTTTTAAAAGAAGCGAACGATAAGCTTCCTCCCAGCAGTCGCAATTTGCTATTCATTTTAGGCGTCGGAATCGTTGACTCCTTGCCCGAGTTCACCAAAATGGCGGCGCCGAGTCCCGCTCTGGAATGTATGGAATACGAAGAAATACCGGAGCCTGCCGATGACATTGAGAAAGCAATCCGCACCGGTAAATTCCTCACCTATCCAGGTTGCCTCACTGCGCAAGCCGCCAACATCATTAATGAAGCTGCGCCTCTGTCGACACTAGTCACACTGTCCCAAGACTCTACACTGCCCGCGCCAGTCCGATTGGATATCGCACAAGCCGCGTGGGTTCGAAGTGTTCTGCTCAAAGACGAGAAGACGGCAATGATACTGTCGCCGGTGCTATCGAAATTGCGCCCGCAGCTTGCTAAAGCAATTAGCGCCTACGATGCGGCCAGTACTGGAGCGGAAAAAGAATTTGCTGCTCTATCCGCGATTCTGCACAATCCTGCAATGCGTCCATATGTGACCTCCGGACTCGAACGCGAAACGGCTTTCGACAAGATCGACAACTATCGAGACAACTGGTGGTGCGCCGCGCCGCCAACAATCAATCACGGTCACGAAACGGATTATGACGTTAAAAAGGCTGAACCGCCTGCGGTGGCGTTCTTAACCGAAGCAGAAAAGAAGAAAGGCATCAAGGAGTTTTCCGATATTAAGGCCATGGGGACAGCACCTAATATGATCGCTCAGAGAGTTTTAAATTTCACGAAGGCAAAACCGCAAGACCCACGGAATCCGGAGGTGTTGCACCTTGTCGTGACCTCCACTAGATACGGTTGCACTGACGAAACTACAACGCCATTTTCGAAGCAAGCATTCCAGGAATTGCACAAGAAATATCCCGGCAACCCGTGGACTGCAAAAACCAAGTTTTGGTTCTAGCTTCAGCAAGAATGACGACTAGAGTGGCTTGAACGAACTGTTGATCTCGTCAGTCTTCCGCTGGTAGGTGTCCGCTTCTTTTGGACGATGTTGCTTGCGCCGTAGTTGTGCGTAGCTGGAATAAGCCGACATCAAAGAGAGTTTGTCTGCGACATCGTTGGGTCCTTTCAGCGCAATCAGTCGTTTGATATGTGCTTCAACAATCGCTAGCTCATTGTTTTCGAGTTCTGCGGAGATCAACTGTGGAAGCAGCTCTTGAAGCGTTTCTTCGTACGGCATCGGAACGCGCACCACTTCGGCAGATACGGTTCCATCACCATGATCCGTTTCGATCATTCGCTCAGGCCGCCTCGCGGACGGTGGCGTCGGTTTTAAGGTGGTATCAACAACAAAGAGAGCTTGCTTCAGTGTTTTCGAGGCATCAGCGAAACGGCCGGCTCGATTGTAGAACATTCCTAAACCGATTAAACTACCTGCGTACTGGGCGCCGGATTTACCTTTCTTCGCCGCTGCTTTAACGGAGTCCAAATATAACGCTTCACTCTCGGGTGCGCCCTCTGATCCCTCGGATGAGCCTGGTATGCCGCCTGGTATGCCGCCTGGTATGCCGCCTGGCGACGCTTCGCTGCCCCCGCTCGATCCCGGATCTTGTGCGTACGAAAACGGCGCCGACGCTAACCACGCGAAAAGACTAAGCGCAATCGATGCCACTACCAACCTGGTGCCTTGTCGCTTGCTCGCGAAAAATTTCCGACTCGTGCTCTGCATATCAACCAACTTTTGAAATTATTTTTGTTATGTCTGTCTATTTGCGTGCGTTAATCTTGATCCACTGAGCTTTGGTCCGTTTGACTAACTCAGATTTATAACCTTCCGCAGAAGCGTACCGCTGCACTTCAGCAGCGTTAAGATTCAATATTTGCGAACCCTGGCTAGTCGCTTTTTTCCAAGCTTGATTGGAATTGAAAAGCCAGATTCCAACCACCTCCAGTGAACCGTTTGTTTTTACAGAACCGAGCTTTACTAGTGCGTCGGCGTCCTTCAGTAGCTTTAAACCTTTGAGATACTCTCGCATGCTGAGCCGATAGTTACCGGTAGCGATGCTGTCGCTGTTAGTGTTCTGCGCAAGCAACAGTATGTTGACTGGAAAACGATGCGGTCTCCCGCCTTCCTGCAGTTCCACTACGAAAGACGGCGAACTTGCGGTAGATGGCTTTGCGGAAGCCGCACTCGACGAAGTTGATTTGCCACCAGGCGCGCGCGATGCCGGTGATGCGTCTTTAGTATTCGACTCGATTATCTTCCAACTGTTTGAAATCATCCAATAGGTCTCACCCATCGGCACAGGATCCGCAGAAGCCATCCTCGGCGTGAGCAATGAAAAGACGAACGAACAAGTTATGGAAAAAATCAGTTTTTTAAACATGAGTCACCGATTGGCGTGAAGGATTCAACAGGATGTTCGGCACATCGTTCAAGCTTAGTCAATTATAGTTGGTTTGTCGTGTTTAGCTAAAACCAAGCACAGGATGCGGAACGTAGGGACTTTCCAGAAGTTCAATTTCGTCGGCAGTCAACCTTACATCTACGGATGCGACAGCATCGTCGAGATGGTGAAGTTTAGTCGCGCCGACGATTGGTGCTGCCACTGTATCTTTTTGCAAGACTCACGCTAACGCAATTTGGGCTCGAGGTAAGTTGCGCTTCGCGGCTATTTCCGCGAGAGTTTCAATAACCTTTTTGTCGGCATCAGCTGCGGTGGCATAAAGTTTTTTGCCAAATTCATCTGTGGCGGAACGTTCAGTCGTTTCATTCCAATCGCGAGTCAACCGACCCCGCGCCAGCGGACTCCACGGGATGACACCAATGCCTTCTTCTTTACAGAGCGGCAGCATCTCGCGTTCTTCTTCGCGATAGAGAAGATTGACATAGTTTTGCATACTGACAAAACGAGTCCAATTGTTTTTCTCCGCAACATGCAGCGCCTTAGCGAATTGCCAGGCGTACATCGAAGACGCGCCTATGTAGCGGACTTTGCCTGCTTTAACCAAGTCGTGCAACGCTTCCATCGTTTCGTCGATAGGTGTTCCGTAATCCCAGCGATGAATTTGATAGAGGTCAATGTAATCGGTTTTCAATCTCGACAAACTATGATCGATCTCGGACATGATCGCTTTGCGCGACAGACCGGCTCCGTTGGCACCCTTGTGCATTCGCCCGTGCACTTTAGTTGCCAGTACGATCTCGTCTCGCCTGGCAAAATCCTTCAAGGCTCGACCGACAATTTCTTCGCTCGATCCATCGGAATAAACATTGGCAGTGTCGAAAAAGTTGATGCCAAGATCCAGCGATTGCTTGATAAACTTTCTGCTCTCGTCCTCGCCCAGAGTCCATGAGTGCGCGCCGCGATCGGACTCCCCGTAGCTCATGCAGCCAAGGCATATCCTGGAGACTTCGAGTCCCGTGCGTCCGAGTTTTACGTAATCCATTATTGTTTCCTCGTGCTTTAATCGCCCACTCGTTTTGAACGCGTCGATAAGCTCCCTATTCCTCAGAAAGCTATTCATCTAATGTATTGTACCTGCACAGGTGCAATACTACCTGCGTTCAATCGCAAGTTGCCGAGAGTGGCTGCGTTGTGCCGCCATTGTCAGGAGACTCTCATCATGATCAAGCACTGGTTGACATCACTTTTGATTGCCATCCAATTTAGCGCTCTGATGCTGCCGACACTGGCCGTTGAAGAGCCAATTGTACAGTCAACCTCGGGAAGTCAGACAATGAACACCTTCGTCGCCGATCTGATGAGCAAAATGACGCTCGAAGAAAAAATCGGTCAAATGAATCTGCTGTCCATCGGATTCGACGTGACTGGACCGGTCGTCAGCAAGGACGTCGACTCGAAAATTAGAAAAGGACTTGTTGGTGGCGTATTCAATACCTTTACTCCAAGCGCAGTTCGGAAGCTTCAAGAGATTGCAGTTAACGAATCCAGATTGAAGATTCCACTGTTTTTCGGTTACGACGTCATTCACGGACACCGGACGATTTTTCCAATTCCGCTGGGACTCTCGTCTTCATGGGATTTGGATCTGGTCGAAAGAACCGCTCGCGCTGCCGCTCTTGAAGCGAGTGCCGATGGTTTGCATTGGACGTTTTCGCCGATGGTTGATATCACGCGCGACCCTCGTTGGGGACGAGTCAGTGAAGGCTCGGGAGAAGACACTTACTTAGGAAGTGCAATCGCAAAGGCGATGGTGCATGGCTACCAAGGCACCGGTTATGAGAAAGGTGATTCAGTACTCGCCTGCGTAAAACACTTCGCGTTGTATGGCGCAGCCGAAGCCGGTCGCGATTACAACACCGTCGACATGAGCGAAATGCGCATGTACAACGAATATTTGCCACCATACAAAGCCGCTGTTGATGCGGGTGTCGCGACTGTGATGAGTTCGTTTAACGAAATCAATGGTGTGCCGGCGACGGGCAACAAATGGCTGATGACAGATCTGTTGCGAAAACAGTGGGGGTTCAAAGGATTTATCTGCACCGACTACACCGCGATCAACGAAATGATTGCGCATGGTGCCGGTGATGAATCGAAAGTCGCTGAGCTATCGTTCAACGCTGGTATCGATCAGGATATGGTTGGTGAGTTGTTCATCAAGTACGGTTCTGAGCTTGTAAAAAGTGGCAAGGTGTCGCATTCGACTATCGATGACGCATGCCGCCGTGTGCTTGAAGCAAAATACACGCTCGGGTTGTTCGAAGATCCATATCGTTATATGAATGAAGAACGCAAAACAGCGCAGACAATGAGCGCCGACAAGCTTGCCCTCAGCAGAGAAGCGGCTGCCAAAAGTACCGTTCTATTGAAAAATGCCAACGATGTTCTGCCGCTGGACCCGAAAGAGAATATTGCTTTCATCGGTCCACTGGTCAAGGATAAACGCAACTTGATCGGCAACTGGAGCGGCGCGGGCGCATGGGAAAAGGCTACCGCTGTTTGGGACGCACTTGATACTAAGTTTGGTGCTAACAAATTCTTGTACGCAAAAGGCTGTAACCTCGTTGACGATCAAGCCATGATCGAAAAATTGAATCGCGATGGTGCGATGCTAACCAAAGACAGCAGCAGTCCACAACAATTAATTGATGAAGCAGTGGCAACGGCGAAGCGCGCCGACAAAATTGTCGTTGTGCTTGGTGAGCCATTTTGCATGAGCGGTGAAGCCGCAAGTAGAAGCATGATTGGTTTATTCGACAATCAAGTGGCATTGTTGAAAGCATTGAAGCAAACAGGCAAGCCGATAGTTCTAGTGTTGATGAACGGACGTCCTCTCACTCTTCCGTGGGAGAATGAAAACCTCGACGCGATCGTAGAGACCTGGTACGGCGGCTCTATGGCTGGTCCTGCGGCGGTTGATGTTTTATTCGGGGAAGTGAATCCATCCGCGAAAATCACAATGAGTTTTCCAATCAACGTCGGACAAATTCCGGTTTATTACAACGCAAAAACCACCGGACGCCCATTTGATGACAAAGAAAAATATCGCTCCAAGTATTTAGATGTGTCGAACTTGCCGCTCTATCCGTTCGGCTATGGGCTCAGTTACACGAAGTACGACTATGGAAACATCTCGATTAGTTCTGCAACTATGAAGCCAAACGATACTGTAACGGTATCGACGACGGTGACAAACACCGGCAAACGCGCCGGAGTTGAAACAGTTCAGTTCTACATTCGTGACCTCGTAGGCAGTATCACTAGACCGGCAAAGGAGCTTAAAGGCTTCCGGCAGATCGCACTGCAGCCGGGCGAATCGAAAACTGTTTCGTTCGACATCAAAAGAGACGACTTGCGTTTCTACAATTCAGATTTGAAACTCGATGCAGAGCCTGGTGAATTTAAAGCATTCATCGGACCAAATAGCCGAGATGTTAAGGAAGTCGGATTTACGCTGGTAGAGTAGGACGAAGTCAGCTAAAGTGGCAAAGCCGCTGCTGACTCAGGCGCATTGAGCAGGTTTCAACTACATTAGATGTACGCGATTCCGCTCGCTGTGTGTAAGGAGAAGAAATGACTGAAGTATCCCTCAATGTTCTCAAAGCAGAAAAAGTTGCACAAATAAATCTGCTGACCTTTTACTCGGAAAAACCATTCGATCGAGTCATTGATGACTTCGAAAAACAACTCGGCAAATTTGACAAAGAGCGCGCCACGATCGCGAAGTCGGATTTGAACTCTGTGTTGGAGACGATGGTCGGTCCATCCGGATTGATGATCATTGGCGTTCTCGACATGGGTCAGCTGTTGCCATCGCTTGCTAAAAGCGGAACAAAAGCGCGTCAATACCAGGTCGGCAATCCACTGATCGCAAGCAATCTCGCACAAGAGAACTTACTCGCTGCGTTGTACGCACCGCCGAGAGTGCTCATCTACATGCAAGAGAATCAAACATGGATCGCTTACGATCAGCCATCCACCGTGTTCGGCAGGTTTCCAACCTTTGAAGTCCGCGCAATTTCAGCAGACTTAGATCGCAAATTCGAAGCTTTGATTCGTCAGTCGTTGGCATAAGAATAAACAGTTTGTGCAGCACCAGCTGTCTGGGACACAACGGTAGTTTTGACTTGCGCAGGCAAGCCGAAAAATTCCGCCACATCATTCCAACTTTTCACTCGCGGATTGTAATCAACAAATTTGTTATGCGGGGCGTCAAATAGAATTCCGCATCCTTTGAAACGCTTGAAGTGGCGCACGTTATCATCGATTAGATAATCTGCCTGAACAATCGATTTATCGCCACAGAAAACAAAATGCTGTGTGTTTATAAATGGTAGATGTTTAGTCAACCAATCGTACTTCGCAAAAAATGACTTCGGAACTTCCATCGCGGCAGTCGTGATGAACAGCTCATGCTCTTTCGATAGAGCCTCAAGCGTTTCAATCGCGCCGGGAAGAATGTCCAGGTCTGAAAAAATTCTTCGTTCATAACGAAATCAATTACTTGCTGGCGCTCGTGTTCTTCGGCGAATTCCGGCAGGGATTTACCCGCGAGATCCTCAAAAGTCGTCTGCTTTCCAAAGTGCTGATTGTAAAGGTGGACATGCTTCGTCAGCGCGTCCGTAATCACTTCGTCCATATCTACTGCAATTCGACTCATAATTGCCTCCCATTCGTGCATATTTATGCTACAATCATGCACAAATCGGCACAAAAACGCAAGAGTATATAAAGTCGAATGTTTACAGAAGAACGCAGGCAGCGCATCTTGAGTCATTTGAATGTAAAGGGGAAAGCCTCCTCCGTCGAATTGGCCTCGGAATTGCTGGTTTCGGAAGACACGATCAGAAGAGATCTGAAAGAACTCTCCGAAAACGGGCTCCTGAAGAAGGTTCACGGCGGCGCCATGGCTATCAGCCCGGTTCCGTTTGAGTATTCAGCCAGAATAGAACTCAATTTAGAGAGTAAACGCAGAATGGCAGCGGAAGCAGCCAGGCTCATACAGCCTGGCATGCTGGTCTTCATCGATGGTGGAACATCGACGCAGCTGATCGCCGAATTTCTGCCCGTCGGGCTGGTCGCAACATTTGTTACGCACAGTGCGGCCAATGCAATCGCGTTTGCAAAATGCAGAACCTCGAAGATCATCTTGCTGGGCGGGATGTTGGTGCCTGAGTTGCTTATAAATGAGGGTCCGGAAGTGTTAAGCGCGATCGAACGATTCAGCGCAGACCTGGCATTGATAAGCGTTCAGGGGTTAAACATCGAGGACGGAGCGACAGTCAGTCATTATCAAGACGCTCTTGTAAAAACAGCGTTCATTCAGCGCGCTTCGGAACTAGCTGTGGTGGCAGGCAAAGAGAAGCTGGGATTCGCGTTACACTACCGGATATGCGCTTCTTCAGAGCTCGACTATCTAATTACGGATGAGAGTAAAAGTGGTATCAAAGATTTTGGAACACTCGGATTTCAGATCATCACGGTGTGACCAATAACCGGTTTCTGCGGTCCCACGCCGCTTATTATCTTTGACATCCAGTCGTAGCTATGGCATAATTTCAGTCAACTACCCACTTGGGAACGACGACCGAATTTTTGTCTGCTTCGCCCAGTTTAACAACAGAGAGCGACGTTCAGGCAGACCGGAAATGGCGTTTCCAATAACAAATGAGACAGCTGGCATGTTTGCCGGCGAATGAAAAGGAAATCAACATTTTGAGTAAATTTGCAGAGCTTGGTCTATCCAAGTCTATTTTGGCTGCCCTGGACGAAGCGGGCATTACTGAGCCAACAGAAATTCAGCAGGCTACTATAGAACAGACACTCACAGGACGCGACCTCTTAGCCTCCGCCCAGACGGGATCCGGCAAAACAGCAGCATTCGCTCTTCCGATTATCGAGTGTCTTGAAGAACCAGCGAAAAAACCGAGAGCTTTGGTGTTAGCACCAACTCGTGAACTCGCACTACAGGTCGAAGAAGAATTCAAACGGTTCGCCAAGAATTCCGGACTGAAAACAGTCACCCTATATGGTGGCACAGGCTACGACAAACAATTAAATGCGCTCAGAAAGAACGTCGACATCATCGTCGCAACGCCAGGTCGTTTGCTCGATTGCGTCGAACGCAAATATGCAGATCTTTCTGCTATTGAAATTCTAGTTCTCGATGAAGCCGACCGTCTTCTAGACCTGGGCTTCATGCCACAGATTCGCAAGATTATTTCGAAGATTCCAAAAGAGCGTCAAACATTGATGTTCTCAGCGACTATCGATAACCGTATTCAGTCGATCGCCAGAGAATACATGATCAATCCTACCGTTGTAAAAGCTAATATCGATCGCATCGATGTTGCTTCTATCGAACAACGCTTTATGCACGTCACTGAGTTTTCGAAAGACGCTTTGTTGTTGAAACTCATTGAAGAGTACAAAATGACTTCAGTTCTCGTCTTCACAAGAACCAAACGGAAAGCCACTTGGGCAAAAGACAGACTGCGCGATGCAGGCATAATCGCAGAAGAAATTCACAGCGATATCAGCCAAAACCAACGCGAAAGAACATTGCTTCGTTATCGCAATGGCGCATTCCCTGTGCTTGTTGCAACTGACGTCGCCGCTCGTGGACTAGATATCCCCACGATCAGTCACGTAATCAACTATGACCTTCCTGAAGTTCCGGAAGATTATGTTCACCGCATCGGCCGTACTGGTCGCGCTGGACGAGCTGGCATGGCATTCTCGTTTGTCAGTGAAGAACAACGTTTTCTCGTAAGAGATATTCAAAAGTTGCTAGGTCAACAGCCGGAAGAAGACGTCGTGAAAAAATCTGCAGCGGCACGTCGCTTTAAATCACGCAGTCGCAGACGCGTTATGTAATCGTTCGGTTCTAGAATATTCTAGTCCGGTGCAATTCAAATAAAACAAAACACCCTGGAAGCATAGGCCTTCAGGGTGATTTTTTTAAACGCTGTTTTGCTGCTACGCTACTGCTGCTTCGTTTTTGCGGCGCTGATTGCTCTGCCTGATTACGCTGCGGTCTTCTGCACTGGGCTATTAGCTTCGCCGTGATTTAATTAGTCACCGCGGATGGTGATTCCAGGAATTCGAATGGTGGTGCGATCGCCATGACCATTCTTATCGATTTTGACGAACGGCACTTTGACGTGTACACGCCCGCTTCTCTCGTCGGTATCGACCTTCACTAGCGGAGCACGGACGTGAGTCCTATCACCATTGTCCGTATAATCGTGCGGCGTATGCACACGCACTTGTCCTGAATCACCATCGACATGTGCTTCGAATCCGGTGCCATCGACCCCGTCTCCATCAATCTCAATATTGGTAGAGGTGCGGTCTCTCGATGGAGCGACCGGAATCGGAGGAGGCGGCGTCAGCCCGGGCTGAACTTCTCGAATCGTTGTGGTTTTGACCGTCCGACCATATTCATCGGTTTCAATCGTGGAGACCGACTCCGCAGGAGGTTTCGACGGAGTAGACGAACAAGAAGTAAGCCCTAATGCTAACAATGCCACCACTGCTACGGAGCGCATCCCTCGTTTCCCATTTGAATTCATTTCTCTTTCCCCGTCTGTCCAATAACATTGCCCAATGAGTTGAACAATCAACTCCAGGATAGTCATAGCACACCTTGGAACACTTGCCGACACCTTGCACTATTTCTTGCAAAATGTCAGCGCTCTGAAGGTAACTTCAGACAGTGAGGATTTACGAGACGATAGCTGTGAGCGAAAAGTTAGCGACGATGATTCTTGAACAGGTTCAAGTCAATCCGAATGTCGACTTCTGGTCTGCGATTACCATAGTCTGGGCGACCATGACCATAACCGGGTCGACCATATCCAGGATCACCATAGATAGGTGGACGACCGCCGCCGTAGCGCGGATCGCGATCGTAAAAGCGAGGCGGAATAATGCTGATGTCATCCCAGATGCCGCCCTGGCGATCGGGGCGTCCCAGGCGAATGTCAGCGCCGACACCTTTGCGGTCGAACGCATCGATTGTTTCCACTAAACGTTTTTGATGATGAAAGGTTGGCATTTGTTGTAGTTCGCGTCTCATGTGCTCTGCGGCACGATGAGTATCACCGCGATCCAATTCGTTGGCAATTTGGCGCGCTTCGAATGTAATCGGGTCGATTTGTGGTTGGTTGTGCGGATAACGTCGGTCGTCGCGTCCACCATGGCGGTGTCCGCCGAGATCTATATCAATTCCGAATTGAATGTCATTGCCCATGATGTTTCACCCATAAATAAAAATTGCAGCGATAGCGGTTGTTTGGATATTGTGGGTGAAAGGGGGGATTACACCAATGGTGAAAATACCATGGAGCTAGAAATGGCTGCCCAAAGAAGGATTCGGGACATCAAATGTTCCTGGCAGGGTTTCGCGGCGCTGCCGGTTCGATTTATCGTCGGCTATCCATCTGCCAATATTGCCGGGAATTCTATATTAGGTAGGTTCTGATATTCCGACTGTCTTTGGTTTGCTTCGGTCAGATTTTTGAGGACTAAACCATTTATTCTGCTTGTTGGTCCGCCAATGGAAGTTTCTCACTTAACCAATCGGGATTGTAAATGGTGCTCAGATATCCGCGACCGCCATCTGGAAGGATCGCAACAACGTTCTTACCATCGCCGGGCAGGCTCTGAGCGTACGTCACAGCCGCATGAAGAATGCACCCTGAAGAACTGCCGACAAACATCGCTTCCGTTCTCAGCACTTTCTTCGCTGCCCTCACGGACTCTTCGTCTGAAACTTGAATCGCACCATCAACTAAAGAGATATCGAAATTCCCAGGCACGAAATCTTGTCCTATTCCCTCAACTAAATACGAAGCACTCGTTCCGGTCTTCCCTTCGTACATGGCAGCCAATAAGCTTCCGCATGGATCAGCCAAAACAATTTTCACTGCAGGATTGCGCTCTTTCAAGTAACGTCCTACGCCGGTGAGTGTGCCACCAGTTCCGACACCAGCCACAAAGACGTCAACTTTGCCATCCATCTGCTCCCATATTTCCGGACCAGTAGTTTCGTAGTGCACCTCAATATTGTTTTGGTTGTAAAACTGGTCAGCAAGCCACGCTCCACGTTCCTTCGCGATCGCTTTAGCACGACTCATGAAGTGTTCAGGATCACCCCAAGCTTTTCCTGATGCCGTGATCACTGTTTCACTATTCAACGCTTCGAGCAATTTGACTTTGTCCTTACTCACTTTCTGCGACATGACCGTAATCAATTTGAACCCATACAAATTGGCTGCCAGAGCCAAACCGATGCCAGTATTACCCGCGGTGGCTTCCACAATCGTTCCGCCCGGACGTAAGGCACCACTCTCTACGGCCTTCTTGACCATGTGAAAACCAATTCTATCTTTGACAGAACCGCCAGGATTTAGGAATTCACATTTCCCGAAAAGATTGAACTTCGCGCCTTCGGCAAAATGACTCAACCGCACGACTGGCGTGTTTCCAACAAGGCTCGCGATAGAATCCGACACGTTCATTTACTGAACTCCTTCCTTTACTTTAGTCGCGCAATTCAATGAGACTTATTTCCGGTTTGCAAAGAAACCGAACTCGTGGCACAAAGTCACCAACCATGCCCCCGGTTCTTTGTTTTCTGAACTCTTTAAATAGAACAAAGATCGCAGCGAATAGCACCAGACAATTCACGAGGATAAACAACGCCGCCGCGAAAAATTCACTTGGTATAAGGTTGCAAATTGTCTGAGGTTGAGACACTTCAAGAACCGTGCGACATACAATTATTTTCTATTCTTCAAATCATCCAATAGCGATTGAATTCTGTTTTGCAGTTTGTCCGTCAATTGTGAACGGACCGCGTGTGCGTCCTTTTGATACTCTTCAATGTGGGCGCCGATGTCTACAGGCTCAGCGATCTTAACGAACACCTTGCGGGATGCCATTTGTGGTGGACGCTTTATGTGATAAAGCTCGCGCTCCATTTTTAAAACGACCTCAGCCATGCGGTCGATGGAAGTGGTGCCAGCGTAATAATTCGGGTGCCAGCTGGCTAACTGTGCCACCTCCTGCAGTGTCGCTATATCCGCTTCGAGTTGGGCTTTCTCCTGGAGATCTGATTGCTCTTCGAGCTTCTCGCGCAGCTCCGCACCCAGCTTCCATGCCTCATCAATGGCTCGACGCTTCAGTGGTTCGTCGCCATGATATTTCCTTTCTACGTCTGAAAGAATTTTCCGCCGAGCCAACATAATTTCTTCTTCGAGATCGTCCGACGTTTTTTCAAGGGCTACGCGATGGATTTGTTCTTCTCGATCTATCAAGACTTTCTGAATCGCAAGCAGTCGCTCAGGCAGCGACTTCTGTCCAACAGTCATTGACAAATGCGATTCTATTTTCGCAATTCTTGTTTGCAAAATCGAAATCACAGAAGGCTCGTAATGGTATTTAATGGCCATTGGAACGATGAACGCCGTCCATTTCGGATCTGTCCGTCGCTTATCAATAATGGCTTGCATAGTCAGGTCAATGGCGCCGGAATGAAATGGTTGGACCACTTCATTCATGTAAAAAATCTCGCCTTCCGGAAAGATCACGAGTACTTCACTCCCGCTTTTAATTACATCGATCGCAAACACCTTTGCTGGAGTGTCATGCGCACCACGCTCGACGGAGAAATGACCCAGCCTCTGTAAAGCCCAGCCAGCCAAGCCGTTGTTCTCATCGAACGCTTCGCGATTGCACATTGAAATAAACCGTTTGCCTGATCGTCGCGATAACTCAACGACCACTCTTGGGTCCGTTTCATCAGCATGATTCGATGTCAGAGAAATACCGGCACCTTTCGGAATTTTGCGGAACATCTCAAGGTCCGCGGAATCAAGAAAGATTCGGTTGCTGAACGCCAGCTCAGCTCTAACGAATTGCTGCGCGGCAGTAATCAGCCATGGCGCTGGCTTAGCCGGCATAAATGCCCGTCTGTGTTTTTCTGGAACCGGTGGTGGATTGTTCATGGACGATTTAAATGGTCAACCTACAAAAGACCGAGCGAACACAGCTCTTGAACCGGCTCTTCAAACGAACAAGAACCAATTGCGTGAAAGAAATTCTTTCTTGCATCACGAATCTGTTCGACGGTTAATTCCTTGCCCTGCCAGTGCAGTTTATCATCGAAAGAAAATTTGCGAACATCTGTCTCGGCAAGAATAGGCTCGATATCGCGCTCACCATGCCAGGCGAACACAGAGGCGACGACTGTATTCAAAAATCCGTGCATCACCGCCCGCGGTGCGTCGTCTTTATAAGTTAATGCATATTCCGCTCGAATCGGATGATGCAAACCTGCGGTGGCTTTGAATGCCAGCTTGCGTTCTGCACAATCATTGATAAATCTTGCGACATCCGCCGGGCTCGGAATAGTCTCGGGCTTTACGCCGCCCATTCTGATCTTGGCGAAATTATTCGCTTGCTTGATGGCATCGAGACCTGCCGAATCTCCAGGTTTCACTTCACAATAAACCGGATGACTCGCCTCAATCACTGCTGTCGTTTCTAACGCCGCAGCACGCGAATCGTCTGCAATAGCTATGATCGACAGGGCACCATCGAATTGACTCGGCACCTGGTCCACATCCTTGCCACTGACTACGAACCAGCGCAACATCCAGGTGTGTTCGCCGTTTTGATACGTTTTAAACTGCTCAAGCGCCTTATCCAACTCAACTGACGCTGGTGGAAAAACCCCGGCGTAATCAATCAGATCCTCGACCAGTGCTCGCAAGGCGGGTGCAATTGTCTTAATCATAGCGGCGCTTGACACTCCTCGAAATAGCCCCTAAACGTAATGCCAATGAGCGATGCTAGCACGTTTGCACGCTTCAGTCGTTAAAACCTGTTTGGTACGAGGCGCGCCAAGGAGGGTATTAGATCCTTAGCCACGCTCGCCCGCCAGGGCTTAACCAATCACTGAAGGTCAGACTATGAATACTTGCCGGATTTTGTTCAAGAATGAGGCTGAGGAAAACAAGATATTGACGCTGAAAGAAGGGGAGTCGCTCATAATCGGGCGCAGCCCAACCAACGAAGATGGACACGTCTTGAGAATCCCGAAAAATGATATTTCCAGCAATCATGCTGAGATTCGAAACAATGAATACGGCTGGCTTGTCAAAGATCTGAGCAGCAAAAATGGAACGATTGTTCGTGGGATAAAGCTCGAGGCGGAGCAGATTTGCTTGCTCGAATCCGGAGATTTGATCCAGGTCGCCGGACATGATCTGGTGGCATTCACATCAATTCCGCTTGTGAAAACAAAACGTGAACCGCTTACGCAAGAAAATTTGCGTTCCATGCTTCAAATAAATATCACCACGGTCACAGCCGAAATTCACGGAAGCGGATGCGCTGTCGTAGACGGCGAGCCCGTCACAGAGCAGATGATTTCTCAACGACTTGAACTGTTTATGTTTTTGACTGAAGAGATGACTCAAACTTTCGGACATCTGGATCGATTGGAAAATAATTCAATCGTTATGTGGTGGAACAATGGCATTCCTTTCGGAGCTCACGAACGAGTAAAATCGCCTGGCGAATTTTTAGCATGTCAAACCGCGCTGAAGCTGCGCGACTTCGCCGTTGCCATGGCGGAGAAATCAGATGCCAGTAGCGAAATCTCGATGGAAATTACGATCACATCAGGTGAAGCGGCCGCGGGAAATTTTGGAAATGTTCTTTACGACGGTCCTGACAGATTAACTTTTAAAGTAGAAAATAACTTGAGTGATATCATTACGGACAAGGCAACATACGATCTGGTCGAAGACAGTTTTCGATTCGATCCAGTCGAAGAGCCGGTTGTTGACGGTCCCGCGCAGAAAGGCGGCGTCTACAAACTCTTGCGTATGAAGTCGAAAGTCAAACCTCACATAACCAACGCGAAATAAATGGAAATCTACCTGGTCGACGGCACTTACGAACTCTTCCGACACTTCTTCGCCGTACCTCAATCTAAAAGTGCAGATGGGCAGGAGATTGCGGCTGCCCGCGGAGTGGTCACTTCGGTCATGTCCATGCTGGATCGTGGTACCACTCACATCGGAGTGGCAACGGATCATGTGATCGAATCTTATCGAAACGATCTCTATGATGGCTACAAAACCGGCGATGGCATCCCGCCTGACTTGTGGACGCAGTTTCCAATTTTAGAAGAAGCACTTGATGCACTCGGAGTTGTCGTTTGGCCGATGATCGAATTCGAAGCCGACGACGCGCTTGCTGCAGCGGCGGCTAAAGCCGCTCAGGACGAGCGTGTCAAGAAAGTGGTGATTTGCACGCCGGATAAAGATTTGGCGCAGTCAGTGGTCGGCACACGCATCGTTCAGCTCGATCGTCGACGTGATACCATCCGCGATGAACAAGGCATCATCGAAAAGTTTGGCGTCTCGCCGCAATCAATTCCTGATTATCTTGCCTTAGTTGGTGATACCGCCGATGGTTACCCTGGTTTGAAAGGATGGGGCGCCAAAGCGACTGCTTCGGTTTTATCTCAATATCCTCACCTTGAAGACATTCCAAAAGATTCATCAGCGTGGAACCCGAACATTCGAGGCGCCGCAAAGTTAGCGGCAACGCTGTTCGAGAACTGGGAAGACGCCATCCTTTACCGAACTCTAGCCACACTACGCCTGGATGTTCCGGTCTTCGATTCAGTTGACGAGTTGCGATGGAACGGACCGAAAGCCTCATTCGAAGCCGTTTGCAAGCGCATGAAAGCGGACAATCTCTTCCTGCGTGCCGATGCCATACATAAAGCCCACATCAAATAAAACCAATCAAGTTGTGCGATCGCGCGCCCATAGCTTAAAATCAGGTTTCGTCAATTCAAGTGGAACCAATGAAGAAGTCAATCGAAGTCAATGCCACTCCGGAAGCGGTCTTTAACGCGATCATCAGTTATCGCAGCTCCGATCCCGAAAGCAGAACAGTGCGCTCGGCAGGAGACGGCAGGGCGACCATTGAAGAAAAGTTTGGCGGCGTGCCGATTATTGGTCATTCCATGATCACTTATGAAGAAGTAGAGGTTCCTTTCGAAAGGATTGACTACACTCTCGTCAAGGGCGACAAGCTCGCGAAATTCGAGGGCGCCTGGGTCTTGACTGCCTCCCCGGATGGGCAGTCAACAACTGTTGAACTGACAGCAGATCTGGATATCGCGATTGCGTTTCCTTTTAAAGATCAAATTCTCAATGCCCAAGCCGATCAAGACATGCAAAGACGTTTAACCTACATTAAAGAATTCGCCGAAAACGCCTGAATCATCGCGAGCATTTCTCAATTCCATTCAACACTTGACGAAGTGTGGAACCAAAAATATTTGCGGGTAGCTCGCACGGTTTAATGAACGAGTTATCCCCGAGGACTCAGGAGTTTCTATGAAATCTACAATAGCAGCCAGCTTCAGCCTGGCTATACTGCTGTTTGCGCAACCTTCCTACGCCAAGAATTACGATCCGAGTGACACCACTGCCAGTGAAATTCTCGGATTGACGGCACTGTCCGTAGTGGCGACACCAGTTTTACTTACAGTCGGAACAGGCTATCTGGTCGGCACCGCAATTGAGGCAACAGTTGATGCAACAGGGCATGGAGTCGCTGCGGTCGGAAAGACAACCGGCAATATCGTCAAACTTGTCGGCTCAGGCGGAGAAGCTCTTTCAGAGCTTACCAGCGAAACACTCGACACGGCATCGGACATCGCAACTGACGATAGTCAACTCAAAGTGGAAATCAATAAGAAAGAAATTCCACTGACAGTTAGAAAGGATTATCTGCAATTGAATCAGAAGGTGAAAACGGAATGAATCGTTTCACTGCAAAGACAGCGCTGTCAGCCGCTTTTCTGGTGGTATTGCCTGCGATACCGATACTGATGACGGTGCCTCAGGCGATGGCGGCTGAACAGAAAACTGGCGCGCCTGGAATTCCGTTTCTACAGAAGTCGATTCCTCCACCAGTAGCCATTAAAAAGAAACCTCTATCCGCTGCAGGAGCTGTTGAACAGAAGCCTGGACCTGCGACGGTAATCATTGAACAAAAGTCTCCATCCCCGGCACTAAGTGTCGAACAACAGGTGGTACCAGCCGCACTAACAATGGAACCGTCAACCGTTCTTCAAACGGCACCAACGGATCAAAAGCCGGTCTTCCCGGAAGCACTTGTAGACACAATGCCGGCGCTCCGACCAGCTCCGGTCGACCGACCAGGACCCATCTACCACAAAATTGCTCCGCCAGTCGATCAGGAAAAACTGACAGTAGCGAAGCAACTAACCGATTGGTTGCAGAACAAATTGATGGAAAGAAAGGCAATTGTTGCCGTGGTATCGCGCAAAGGCGGACGCGATCTAAAAGGTCGAGACCGCACCGGCATGGCGCATTCGGGGTTGGCAGTTTATGATCCCAGAGTCAAAACATGGATTCTATATCAAGTACTAAACAATCCAAAAGCAGGCCAACCGACGGCGGAACTCTGGCGCATGGCACCGTTAGATTTCTTCTACGGACAAACTGGTTACGATAAAAACGCGTTGGTGCTCATCCCCGATCGAGAAACGCAACAACGAGTCTACGAGTCAATCTTGAATGGCAAGGCTTGGAAGATGGCGTTTACTAAGAAATACAATCTGCTCTCTCGCTATGACAGCGCAGACAGTATGAATTGCAATAAATGGATTTTGCTAACGATCGCCGCAGCCAGATCGGACGAATACGAACCGCTGAAAGTGTTGTCCGTGGTCAGCAACGGTTTTAGTCCCGGCAAAATACGTTTAAGTTTTTTCGCGAAGGAAGCGGTGAAGAGAAAAACGAATATTAGAACGGCAGAGTTACCAACCAAAGGAGCAGTGGAGACAGTGACGGCCGAGAGTCTCTATGACTCAGGATTGTTCGAAGAAAAACACTTTGTCAGTGAGCCAATTTAGTTCGAAGTTTGTTGCGGAAACTTTGAGAATTCTCGGATTTCAAAAAGCGAACGGTTAGATGCTGACAGATTCAGCGTTTAACCGTTTTGCCCCAAGATGAAATTGTGCTTACCTGACATTGGTGTCAGCAGCAACCTTGAAGATCCGGCTGACTACTAGTAGGATCTGTTGGAACACACGGCTACTGCCGTTATCGCGTCGGAGAGTGACTTGAGCTCTATCGGAAATTTAGATAAATCAGATTGTTCGCCGTCAACGCAAAGCATCGAAAATGCAAACGAAGAGACGAATAAATTCGTCGCGCAGAAGTTGACGTTGAAAACTTTCTTCGGTAGCACCTTCGTCATTCTGGTGCTACTGCTGGCGTTTGCAGCGGTCTCTATCAATCTTGTCCCCGGTAAATTTTTAGATGCCGCCGACGGCGTGCCATCGCAGTTTCGCGTTGCAGTAAGCAAGATTTCTAAGTTTCTCGACTCGAAAGAAGAACCCGACATTCTTCTTCTCGGATCGTCGTTGTGGCTCCTTCCATCTGCCAGATGCGACGATCAAATGTTGGGCAAACCAATCTGTTATGAAGATTGGTACTTGAGTGGATTTGTGAATTCGTACGACAAATCGCTTTATTTCGAGCGCCGATTAAAAGAATCCGGCGTCAACGCGTCAGTGAAGAACCTTGCCATCACCTCATCTCTGATGTCTGACAATTCCGATATGTTTAAAACGATAATGGAGACCGGCAAGCGTCCGAAAGTAATCGTTTGCGGATTAGCACCACGAGATTTTATTGATGCCACCGTGAAACCTGGGTTCACGCCAACGCAGCTCCTGTTGACCGAATTCAAAATTAATCAGATCAGTAATTCGCCGATCGATTTCTCAATCGACGGACTAAATTATGAGAAAACAAAAGTCGTTCATCATTTTGAAAAAATAGTTGCCCGCATTCGCAGCATATCGACGGACTTGATTGGCGACGCAACTAATCATTCAGCAACAGAAGGAGTGCGCACGGCCGCGATTAAGAGACCGAATGTGTTTAAGGATTTGAAAACATACAAACACATTTATGAGCTGAAAAGCAAAGAGATGTTGGTGCGACAAGCGGACTATCTGCGCGATCTCTTATCGTGCGCAAAAACGCATGACGTCGCAGTTGTTTTGATCAACATGCCTTTGACAAAAGAAAACATCAGCATGCTGGATCGGGACCTCTACAATGACTACGTTGGCACCATTAGGGATGCCGCGCGTGAGCAGAACGCGCTTTTCCTGGATGTGGGCTCTGAGTCAAAATACGACAGCCTGGAAGATTTCGAAGACAGCTGCCACTTGAGCGCTCAAGGCGGAAAGAAACTGTTCAAGACCGTTGTCACCGCCATTGCAGCCGAGCCGGCACTGGTTGCAAAACTGTCCACGAAGCACTGATGGTTCGCGGAATGGCTCCAGCGATTCGAACTTGACTTAGAGAGATCAGTGCTGAATGCATATCTGAATCTACAACTGAATTTAGAAACAAAGTGACTTAGAAATTTTGGAGCAACATGACAAACGAAAGCGAAGTTCATCTTTCCGATAGAGCACGAGCGATTCCCAGCTCCAACATTCGCGATTCGATGAAACGAGTCGCAATCGCAACTGCGCGAGGTGAAGTAGTCAATCTAGCGCAAGGACTACCGGAATATCCGGCACCAGATACGGTGAAACGTGCGGCGATGGATGCCATCGAACATAACCAGAACCAGTATTGTGATACATGGGGTCTACCGGCTCTGCGTGAGGCGATCGCGCGGAAGTATCAATCGCATTACGGCATGGCTGTTGATTGGCAAACTGAGATCACTGTGACATGTGGAGTGAGCGAAGCGATCAACGACGCCCTTTTGACTATCGTCAATCCAGGCGATGAAATCATTGTATTCGAGCCATTCTACGAAAACTACTTCGCGAACATCATCATCGCTGGTGCAGTAATCAGATACGTCAAATTACGAAAACCTGATTACACTTTTGATCCGGCCGAACTCGAACAAGTGTTCAACGACAAGACTCGTGCGATCATAATCAACAATCCCAACAACCCGACCACGAGGGTGTTCACACGCGAAGAGCTGGAGAAGATCTCTGAGCTTTGCCAGAAGTGGAATGCGTTTGCAATCTGCGACGAAATTTATGAGCACATGGTTTATGACGGCAAAAAGCACACGGTGATGGCAACTTTACCTGGCATGAAAGAACGAACATTCACATGCTCCGGTTTGTCGAAAACATATAACCTGACCGGATGGCGAGTCGGCTGGGTAATCGCTCCAGCACCTCAAACTGCGGCTTTACGCAAAGTGCACGACTATCTGACTCTAGTGGCACCGACACCGTTTCAAATCGCAGGTGTGACCGCGCTGGAATTGCCGCCGGAATATTACACCGATCTGATCAACAGTTATACTATTCTGCGCGACAAACTGGCGGACAGTTTGCTCGATGCCGGTATGGAATTGCTGCGCCCTGAGGGCACGTATTTCATTCTAGCCGACTGCAGTGCATTGGGTTTCCGAGACGATCGCGAAGCTGTAGATTTCCTGGCGAGGGAACTACAGGTGGTGGCAGTGTCGGGATTTAGTTTCTTCCGTCCGGACACCAACACCAATGCACTTCGTTTTTGTTTTGCCAAGAATATCGCAACATTAGACAGAGCGGCAAAACAACTCAAGCCGCTCCGAGACATGTGTCCTGCAAAAACACTTAAAATTTAGGTGTTTCAGCGAGGGCAAACGGATTCTGATAGAGTGGATTTAGCTCTATTAGTAGGTGATATCCGTGAATTTCAATATTTCAGGAGCCCTCCGGACGCACACAGGGCGGCACAAACTGTTCATCGGTTCGGTCGCCGCAGTGTTGGTCACCGCAATGGCCGCGTCGATTTACGTTGCGATCAAGACGAACAATGATCGCGAAGAGGCTACCGAACTGATGCACTCGGGACTCAATTTACTGGCGGAAGGCAAAGTATACGAGGGGCTCAACTTACTGGAATCGGCGCAGTCCAAAAGCCCGCAAGTCTGCCAGCGCCTCACTAACAATTGGGGCTTTCACGGCAACTCCTGGAACAAAGACAACCTCCCTCCCGAACTAGCTCTGAAGAGACTGGATGGCATCAAAGTTTTGAGGAAAAGCGATCAGTGGATCGACGGAGAGCGAATAAAACTGCTAAAACAATTGAAGCGATTAAAACCGGTCACGGACTACTATGAGACTATCGCAAAACCGTGGTGTGGGTGCGACATCACAATCAAAACTCGTACCGATGTGTTATCCGATGACGGAAACCTGGCCAATCTCCTGTGGCAGCAAAACAGAAAAGCTGAAGCAATGGCGAAAATTGATCGGGCAGTCGCACTGTTTCCGTGGAATACAGATATTCGCGAGCTGGCGACCAAAATCTACAAAGATCAAAATCAGCCAGAAAAGCTCAAGCTTCTTCAACAACGAAATTTGAGCGATGAAGAATTGCTCTCCTTTACGAAATCGGCAAACGATTACACTGATAGCACGAACAAAACGAAACTAAAAGCATTCGATAAATTGCTGAACAAACATTCCTGGTGCGCGGCGGCTCTCCTCCTTCGAAGCAAATCCTACGAAGAAGCCAATCAACCAGGAAAAGCAATCGAGGATGCTAACAGAGTTATCGCAATCTATCCGGATCTAGCCGAGGGTTACTATCGTCGAGGTGAAATATTCGAATCGGTTAGGAACTACCAGAGAGCATCAGATGATTTCCTGACCGCATTGAAAACACTGCCGAATTCAGAAACTCTGCAAGAGAAGAAGTTTGAAATAGCTGAGCATCTGAATCAAAATGACGTTGTTCTGCGCTTGCTTGACGAAAAGATAAAATCTCATCCGAACAACCTGGATCTCTATAAAGACAAGTCGGAGTTGTTGAAGTCGTTAAATCGATGGAAACTCGCGGAGCGAGTCATCAATGAAGCCATACCGTTGGCGGAACTTGAAATGCGTTGCGATAGGCTCGTTTCGTTCTACGAAGTCGCAGAAGTGTATGATAGCTCTGCCCATAATGCTGTTTTGGAATTCAAGAAACAGAAAGCCGACCTTCGTCACGCCGAGGGCGACACTGAAGGCGCGATTGAAATCCTGGACAAACTGATCAAAACCTATCCCGCAGATTTGTCGGTTCGAGACTTAAAGATCAGATATCTAGTTGATTCGAAAAAATACAATGCGGCGCTTGCGTCAATGAACGAAACGATGGCTCTACAGGGACCATCGATTACAATTCCAATTGTTTCGCAGTTAAACCCTAATCAATCGCTTTTCGATAGTGCATCTTTGTACGAATTACCGAGAGACGGCTCAATCAACAACGATGCGGTAACCCGACTTGCAACTCGCGCCGAAATTTATAAAGCGCTGAAAGACAAAAACAACGAATTGAAAGATCGCCGAGAAAAGCTGCATCTCGAAAGACTAGACCTGAACGGCTATAGTAATGCACCGCAGTATTTGAATGCGCTCTCCAAAGCAATCGACTTGCCGGACAAAGCAATCGCTACGAATGTGCTCGAGCGATTCCTCAAAAAACAGAAGACTGCTGGAAGTGACGAAAGCAATAATTTATTAGGGGCAACAGATATTTCGAATTTCTGTCGGGAAATAGAAGATACCGACAATCATGCTTTAGCGATTGAAATACTGAATCGACTGGACAATGAATTGCAAGAGAAGTTTGAAGTCATCGGTTCAACGAGAGCGCATCTGCAAGACCGCTTATAATCTACTCCTCCTAACCGCGCTCCGCTGTTTGGCGCTCCGCTCTTTGGCGTTCCTCCGATTTCGCTTGCGCCCAATCACCTTAGAAATTTGTCGTTAGATCGATGCAAGTCAACTCGGAAATGTCCCTTAACGAGATTCGTCGTCGTGCATCTATAATGTATGTGAGTTTGATTCGAACTAACGGAAACATCAGATTGCTCTTCATCATCACTAGCCTCATATGTGCAGTCATGATGGGTGCCGGCGACTTTTTCGGCGGTCAGGCATCGAAGCAATCTCCCGTCGCAGTTGTCGGACTGATCACTCAATTATTAGGATTGTTCGTCGTATCATCAATCGTTTTGTTCGGCGCACAATCGTTTGCACAAACTCCTTTCCTCTACGGCATTGGCGCAGGTCTCTGCGGCAGTGTTGCGTTAATTGCTCTTTATAGAGGACTTGCAGTCGGAAAGGTTTCGATTGTGGCACCAGTTTCGGCAGTGCTCTCTGCTTTGATACCAGTTATAGTTGCAGTCGTCACCGGTCATGTATTTGGTGGACTAACCTGGATCGGCATCGGGTCCGGGCTAATCGCGGTTTACTTCTTGTCTCTCCCATCAGCAGACGAAACAAAAGCTAAAGAAGAAACAGGCATTTTTCATGCCATCATCGCCGGTATCGCACTAGCGTTCTTTTACATAATGCTAGGTCACGCAGAAACCCATGGCAATATCTGGACACTCGTCGGAGAGCGTTTCTCCGTGGTTTCCGTGATGCTGATTGTGATACTGTTTCGCCGAATAAAGATAACGAAAACTATTCCAGGTTTAAAGCTGATTTTAGTTGCTGGCGCCACCGACGTAATCGGGAATTTTGCCTTTCTCTACAGTGCCAGTATCGGACCACTACCCATGGTGGCAATGATTTCATCTCTGTATCCAGCCACTACCCTGTTTCTCGGCTGGATCATATTAAAAGAGAAATTGAACAAGAGGCTGGTGATCGGAATTGTTTGCGCATTTGTGTGCATCGCGATTTTCGCAATGCCCTGAAACAATATTCCTAGTTCAATCGATCTCTCAAACTACTTCGCTCGATAAACTTTTCGCTAGCTCGCTTTCGTGCTGGTTCACCGAGTTTATTCAACAATGCCTGAATGCCGAATCCCAGCATAGAACTAAAAACAACCACCGGTATAATCACCGTCACGATCATTGCAAACGCCTCAAAACTTGCCGACGATTCCCAGGACAACGAAATCCACGAATTTTGAGAGTAAAAAGTGCGTGCGTGCGGAACCACAATCGGACCGAGAAAACTACACGCGTACCAAACGCTGGGCAGACAGATCACCGTTCCGAAAAACGGAGCCAAAAGGCGATACCCTTTGATTGGTGCCAAAGAACGCAGGGAGCGTCTTGAATGGTTTCGAGCTAATTGGTCTGACATTAAATTCGACTCTCACTCAATCCGAAGGTCACTTTTCTACTTTAATGACATCCACCCGCCACACGCCGTATCTCGCTCTTTTTCTTAATTAATCCAGGAACGCACCGGGCGCTCGCCACAACCCCCCGCATTCGCCTCATAGTTAGTTAGAATCTAAAGTTACACAAGAAGAATCGTCTCCAGTCCGAAACCAGGTGATTAATGTTCAGCGGCGCCCCTCCCGTTCATCTTATGTGGTCGAAAATGTTTGACCCGAAGAAACCAAAAATTCAGAAGCCGATCAATTGGAAAAGGATCGGCAAGCTTTTCTTTCCATATTGGAAACAAGGCATCCTCGTTCTGATTTGCGTGCTGCTGATTTCGGTGTTGGGTTTGTTGCCACCGTTGCTATCCATGTGGCTCATCGACGTGGCAATTAAGACCGGCAATTTCACAATGGTAATTCAACTTGTTATCGCAATGATTGCGACTGCGCTCCTGGGCTCGCTTGTCGGCGTCGGGCAGGGTTTTCTCAACGCCACCATAGGCGAAGGCATCATGCGCGATTTGCGCGTTCAATTGATGGCTCACATGCATCGCATGCCATTGGATTTTTTCACTAATACCAAAACCGGGGAGATCATGAATCGCGTCTCCAACGACGTCGATAGCATTGACGGGCTGGTTTCAGGAACTCTGGTCTCGGTAGTGACTAACTTTTTCACGATTGCCACCACAATGGTGACCTTATTCTGGCTCGACTGGCGACTGGCGATCGCGTCGATGCTGGTGATACCGCTGATGGTGTTTCCCATGTGGCCGGTCGGTCGCAAAATGTATGAAATCCGGCGCACGACGCGGCAGAAACGCGACGAGATCCACGCGATTGAGCAGGAAACGCTTTCTGTTTCCGGCATCATGCTTCTGAAATCATTCGTTCGAGAAGACTATGAAAAAGATCGCTTCTATGGTTTGAGTTCTGACCTGATGAAAAAAGAGGTCGACCTGGCGATGGTCGGCAGATGGTTTATGGCGGCAATCGCGGCGATGGTCACGATTGGTCCGGCGGCGATCTGGCTGATTGGCGGTTGGCTCTCTATCAACTCCGGCGTGACCGTCGGCGTGGTGGTATCATTCGTCGCCTTGCTAAACCGGCTCTACACGCCGGCTGCCGCACTAGCTGGAGTGCAGACGCAAATCGTCAGCGCGCTTGCGGTGTTCGAAAGAATCTTCGACTACCTGGACATGATTGAAGAGCCCGGCAATGAAACTCCCGGCGAGCCCTTCGCTCAGGTCGACGGCGGTGTCAAATTCAACGATGTCAGCTTTTCATACAGCGACCGTTCCGATGCATTGAAAAACGTTTCGTTCACAATAGAACCCGGTGAAGTAGCGGCTTTCGTCGGCCCCTCGGGCGCGGGCAAAACCACTTTGACTATGTTGGTGCCAAGGTTTTACGAGCCGCAGACCGGAACGATTACGATCGATGGTCGCGATATAACCACAATCGGACTGGCTGATCTGCGGCGCCACATCGGCATCGTCACGCAGGAAACGTATCTGTTTCACGACACTATAAAGAACAACTTGCGTTATGCCAAACAAGACGCGACCGATCAAGAGATCGAAGATGCCACACGGGCAGCCAATATCCACGAGTTCATCGCGAGGCTGCCGGATGGTTACGACAGCATCGTCGGCGAGCGCGGTCATAAGCTCAGCGGCGGCGAGCGGCAACGTCTGGCGATTGCCAGGGTTTTGCTCAAAAATCCACGCCTGCTTATATTCGATGAGGCGACCAGCTCGCTCGATTCTGAAAACGAGGCCTTGATCCAATCAGCCCTGGTTCCACTCATGAAGGGCAGAACCAGTCTGGTCATTGCTCACCGACTTTCGACCATCCAATCGGCTGACAAAATCTTTGTGGTCGAGGCTGGAAAAGTGGTCGAGTTCGGCAACCACGCCTCGCTACTGGCTCAAAACGGGTTGTACACGCGGCTGTATAAACAGCAGTTTCGGGATAACGGTCACGCAGATGTCACGATGGAAAGTTAAAGTTGCTGGACTCGCAAATCGAGCTGCACCTTTATCCTACTGCCCTGTCTCGAGGACACCATAATGGCCGATCAAGTCAACGTCAAAGATAACCCGACCCCACCCGCCGCCAAAGCACAACCTGACGCTCTCTCTGAATACGTACTAGACCGTCAGTCCGCTCCGGCAGCTCCAGCAGCCGAGAAGCCCGCTGCCACTCAGTCTCCTAATGATAAAATGAATGACCTCAACGTCACGCCAATAACGACTCCAGGATGGAAGGCTCCTGATGCGCCGCCGCGCACTTCTGCTGAGAATAATTCAAACGGGACAACGGATAAACTAGGCGACGATGTTCTGAAAAGCATGGAGAAATCCATGGAAAGCTCTGAGGGTCGCGAGGACATCAACCAGGGACAAGAGAACATTCTTGATGCCGCAAAAGAAGCAGTAGGCAAGGATTTGTGGAAAGGCACCAAGTGGGAAGGCTCTGTCAATGGTGGCAAGCTTGGCGCAGCAGTATCTGTTTCGGAAGTTCTGAAATCGTCCGGCGTCACTGATGCTGTCGATAGCGCATCGATTAGCGGTGTCGAAGATCAAATGAAGAAAGCAGGCTTCTTTGAGAAAGACGTGAAAGATGGCAATCCTGGCGATGTAGTCGTTTATCAGCCCGACCCGAACAATCCTTCAAAGCGCATTGGCGTCCTGGGAGATCCCAACGAGCATGGCAAACCAACTATCTATCAAATGGATAGAAACGGCAAATGGAGCCATCATGAGATGAAAGTCCCAGCCAATGCGAAGACGAAAGTTTATTCGCCTGGATGCCAGGAATAAGCTGACCTACAACGTATAACATCAGGGGCGGTGCACTTTTGTACCGCCCTGTTTTTGTGGCATGCTTCAGGCGGCAGAACAAAACGAGGTTGATAACAGGAAGCGATGGAGGAACGCAATGTAGATGCGATAGCAGAACGCGATAGCGATGTGATTCCAGCAGTTCCTGGAAGGACCAAACATTCAAGGCTGATTCGGCGATGCATCTCCGCCTTTCGCAGCAAAACTGATTCTCGCAATTTCTGTGACGAGGGTTCGATCCATAGCGACTGGGAGTCAATTCGCTATGCATCAGCTGTTATTGAGTCAGGGCGCCGTTTCCTGTAAAATTCAGAGAATGCAAACAGACAAAGTTCCGAAAAATGCGTCCACCAAAGACCAATATCTGCGCAGCGATTCAATGCGTAAGATCGGGCTGCCGCCTGCCGAGCCGTCGCGAACGCTGGCGCTGCGCATCAAGGAGGCACTGGCCAACGACGATCGCAAGGCTCTTCAGATTGCATGCAAGGATCTGCTTCACGCATTGAGCGATGCCTACAATGTCAAACCGCCTGGTATCAAAGTGCTTGCCGCTAGACCGCGAAAAGTTACTGATGCCTGGGTGACTGAAACGTTTGGCGACTACGATCCGGAGACCACGCAAATCAGGCTGTGGATGCGGACTGCGGTGCAGAAGAAGGCGACCTCTTATGGCACGTTTTTGAGCACGCTCTGCCATGAATTTTGCCACCATCTCGACATGGTATCACTAGAACTGCCGGACACTTTTCACACGCGCGGTTTTTACGAGCGCACCGCCTGGATTTACCATCACATTCAAAACACACCTGTGCGACAAATCGTTTGGCAATCTCAGTCGGATGGCACCTACAGCGTCAACTGGGCAGGAACCATGCGCGCTCCGGCCATCCCGGTCTCATAGTTTCAGAAACGGAAACTCAGTTTAAACATGGATATATCGCGGCGTATCTTTTTAAAACGCACCATCACTGGTGCGACATTGCTTGTGTCGGGCCAACTGTCGGCATTCGCAAAAGATGATGCGCCAAAAACCACTCTAGAACACACAGGCGTCTCCAGTCCCGAGATACCGGGCGTCGGCTCGTCGCAATCGCATGCTGATGCCATAGTGCCGCTTCCAGAGACACAGACGGTAGCGAACCCGGAAGCGATTAAACAATTGCAAGAGGCGCTTAAACAACTCAAGATAAAAGGTCGAGTGACCACGCCTGGTGACAGCGATTACGCGGAAGTCAGCAAAGATTACAACGGAAGGTTTAAATCAAATCCACAATGTATTATTTTCTGCGCCAGCGAAAGCGATGTTATTGCTGCCGTGAAGCTGGCTTCTAAGCAGAATCTTCCTGTTTCGCTGCGCAGTGGCGGTCACAGTTACGAAGGCTTCTCCATCGCTGATGGTGGCATTGTAATTGACGTCAGTAAAATGACCAACATCAAAATAAACGCCCTGAAGAAAACAGCCCAGGTGGAATCTGGTACCACATTGATGCCACTGTATGAGGCGATGTGGGAGAAACGCCTGGTGGTGCCCGGCGGCTCTTGCGCCACCGTCGGAGTAGCGGGATTGGCTCTAGGTGGTGGTTTCGGTTTACTGGCGCGCAACATGGGTTTGACCTGCGACAATATTCTTGGCGTGCGAATGGTCGACGCTAAAGGCGAGATCGTTGAAGCGAATGAACATCACAACGCCGACTTGCTGTGGGCATGCCGCGGCGGTGGTGGTGGCAACTTTGGCGTAGTCACTGAATTCACGCTGCAAGCGCATCCGATCAACAACGTCACTGTGTTCAAGATGAAGTGGAACTGGGCCGACATGCCTGCTGTAATTCAGGCGTGGCAAAAATGGGCGCCCCATGTTGACCAACGCATGACTTCGGTTTTAACTTTGACCTCGAAAAAGTCGAATCGCGTCTCTTGTATCGGCGTTTTCGTCGGCGGGCAAGCCGATGTGCGCGCGCTCATCAAGCCATTATCGGCCGCTGCGAAGCCTTTGAATGTTTCGATCACGACCACGCCATTTATAGACGCGGTCAACAGATTTTCTGGAGTTCGCAAAGGAAAGCCGGCACCAGGGGCGAACCCATTAGGTGCAACGAAACCATCAGGCGCGGCGAAATCATTGGCTGCAGCGAAATCATTGACTGTTGCCAAACCATCACCGGATACGGTGCACATGCACGTTCACCCGCGATTTAAAAACACCTCCGACTACGTCAGCAAAGAACTCGACGAAGAAGCAATCAAAACGATCGTTACGTATTTGACGGACAGCCCCAGAGACAGTAGTTGCATCCAGTTCGACAGCTACGGCGGTAAAATCAATCAAGTACCATTGAAGGACACCGCATTTTGCCACCGGGGCGACACTAAGTTTTGCATCCACTATCAAATCAGTTGGCAAAAAGCGGCTGAGGATGAGCGCAACATCACGTGGATTGCTGACTTCAAGAACGCGATGAAGAGTCACGTCTCAGGCTTTTCATACGTCAACTATTGCGACCGAGAAACCGAAGATTGGGCGAACAGTTACTACGGGGACAATTTGGAACGGCTGATTGCTGTGAAAAACAAATTTGATCCGGATAACTTCTTTAAATTCGCGCAGAGCATTCCAGTTGTGGCGCCTTGAGTTTGAGCGAAGCTGTCGGGCCCGCAATGTTTCGCTTGCCTGCCAGGCTTGTTCTGCTATGCTTATTTTGAACTTAAGTATCCCGTTGTCGTTTCTCAAGACTGAGCAATTCCGATGGACAGACCGACTCGAAAAGTTCTACTACTGTCTCCAACCAATAGAGCGGCGCAAGCGCTTTCGTCGATAGGCGAATCGCTCAATTGCGAGATCATCAAGGATGAGCGATCCAAAGGCAGCTTTCTCTCCAACTTTCGCTACGGAGAAACGCTCGACATCGTAGAGTTGATCGAGTCTCGCGTTGCGCTTCACCAGAAGGAGAAGATCGATGGTATCACCTGCACGGTAGCGTTTCCGGGAATGAACGTGGCGGCCGCTTGTATCGCGAAAAAACTCGGTGTGCCCGGTCCCTCTCCCGAAGCCATTCTCACTTGCGAACATAAATATTACTGCCGCCTGGCGCAGGAGAAATTTGTCCCGGAAGCAACTGCTGACTTTCAACTGATCGATCCTTCCGACGAAAGCTCGGTTAAGCACGTGACGAAATTTCCACGATTTGTAAAACCCGTAAAATCAATTCTCTCGTCAGGCGCGTTTCGAGTAAATAGTCAGAGTGAATTGAGAAAGGCAGTTCATCGAGATAGTTTGCCTGTCGATTTTCTCAAACCGTTTAATGAACTGATTGATAAGTACAGTGATTTCGAGCACCAAGCCAACTACTTTCTTGTCGAAGAATTGCTGGAGGGCTGGCAGGTTTCGCTGGAAGGTTTTGTCTATCAAAACGAAATTACGATCATGGGAATCGTCGATGCCATCATGTTTCCCGGCACCATTTCTTTTAAAAGATTCCAGTATCCATCAGCGCTTTCAGAAAACGTGCAGTCGCGAATGGCCGATATCGCAAAACGCTTTATCGGCGGCATTGGTTATAACAACTGGGCGTTCAATATCGAGATGATGTACAACCCAGTCACAGAGAAGATTCACATCATCGAAGTGAACGCAAGGTTAGCGTCACAATTTTGGGATCTTTTCGAGAAGGTCGACGGAAGCAATCCGTTCGAAGCAATTCTCAAGATCGCTGTGGGCGAGAAACCACAATTCAAGCACCGTCAGGGTCGATTCAAAGTCGCTGCCAGTTGCGTATTGCGAACTTTTGAAGACAAGCTTGTGAGCAAGATTCCTACGAGTGAAGATATCACCAGGTTGCAGAACAAATATCCTGATGCATTTGTCGAAGTGCTAGCGAAAGTCGATCGCCGGTTGTCGGAACAGATACAAGATTCCGGCAGTTTCCGTTACGGTCTAATCAACATCGGCGCTGATTCATGCGAACATTTGGAGTCAAAATTCAACGATTGCGCGTCGATGCTGCCGTATTCTTTTGAAGAATTAGCAGTGATGGATTCAAGCCTGCAGCGCGGACTCGAGACATAGCCGTTCCACGAAGTAGCGAGTATGGTCGCCATTTACGCACCACATTTGAACGGTCACTTCGCAGACTTGGCTTTTACTTCGCCCTCTTCGCCTTCCATGTATGGCAATTCGGTCACCACACCTGGTTCCAGCGTCAACATCAAACCGGTCACCTGTGTCAACTGGAAACCCTTAGCTTGCAACAGTTTCAGCAGACCTTTATCGCCAAGCGCGCGGCGCAGATCTAACGATACAAATATGGGACTGGACCTTTTGAGCGCGTCTTCAACGGCGGTAGCAAGAGGCGCATTGCAGTCCTGATAAAGTTTGTTGTAGGCAACAATCAGTTCCGGACTGTTTTTCGTCGAACTCATAGCAGCTTCAATCGACTTATTGGTATCACCGAGAATCCAGGCATCTTCCAATTTGCGCTGCTGGTTTTGGTAATCCAGAACATCGTACAGCGCAAGTCGAGCACAAAGATCCTGGTCGCTTTCCGGAAGGGATTCGAAATAACTCAAGCGGTTCAATGCGGGTTCCAGCTCGATGAGCCGTTTACCGAATCTACTGGTTCCTTTTAAAACCTGTTTCTCAAGATCAAGAACATTGAATCCGATTTGTCGAATGAGCGAAGAGTCAAATCCGGTAGTAAGAAAATAGGGTTTCCAGACATCGTAAATTTCAATTGGTTCACCCGTCCACTCGACTAAGTCTTCGAGGGATTTTCTCGTAGGTTTCGAGATGTGCTTGGAAAGCCGGTCTTCGCCAGCGTAGCATCCGATACTGTAGGGGTCGGAAGGAAGACCCATATATGAATCGACGGCGATTTGACTGGAGACTTTAAATGCTTTGCCGATTTCTCCGGTCAAAGGGAAATATCGATTTTTTCCATAATTTATAACCGGGAAAACATAAACCACTAGATTGCCTTTGTTTGCTTTCCAGAAGCTCAATTTGCGTTCTTCGGCAGGCACCGCGGGTGGTTGCCCCGGGGAGGAAGTTCCTGTTTGAGTGGAGCCTGGCGTGGAGCTAGATGTGGGACTGGACGTGGAGTTAGATGGCGAGCTTACACCCGGTGTAGAGCCTGGAGTGGAACTGGTGGATGGATTGTCACTGGTCCTCAGTTTATGCCCATTACGACCGTTGAGGTCGAGAGCACTTGGCGGTGTTCCGTCGGCAAAACTTCTCATCAGTGATTCGAACTGGTCGGTAAAATCTTGCGGAGTATCCGATGGATAAGCGAGTCGCGTGTAGATATGAACATTGGTTGATTGCACATATGGTGCCATCAATATTACGGAGTAGAACGCGTACTCTGCATACTTTTGCGGTAGCTTGACCGGTCCGTTGTACTCACCGGGCTTAAGTTCCAGGTCACCAATCACACCGCCGAAATCAGGAATCGTTTCAGTTTTCTTAGTTAGCGTGTTGAGATTAGGACGTGTGCGATGCTCGAAGTGGATTTTATTTCCAGCCCTCGTAACCTTCGCTTTAGGGTAGTTCTCTCGAATGAATTTGGTAACTGAATCGAAGACCTTGTTCTCCAGGGCGGCTTCGGAACTCAGCGGCTCATCAGGCTTTTGAGCGACAGGTGGCAGCTCCGCAGTTTGCAAATCCGCAAGTTTCTTGAGGTTGGAACCCGTCTCCGTTGTCTCTGCCGCCACCGCAGACAGTGCACAAAAAAACCGCAATGAAATCGGTTTATTTCCATGTGCGAACGGCAGATCTCCAATGTTGGGCGATGGCATCGTTCCGATCAGAACCGAAATTAAAGCGGCGACTCCAACTGAAGACGTGACTCCGCGCGCCTTTGGTTCAAAGCGTCTCATTTGATTCTCTGTGCGCCGACGCATCATGGCGTAATTACAAGAGAGTCTAAGTAGCGTATCACCGCCGCGGATCGGACCCACGGTCCAGTGCCCATCACGGTCACGAAATACATCCGTCGACCAGCAACATAACCGCGCACAACCGCTTCGACATCCGCATCGACACTCACTTTACCGCGACATTCCAGCCCTTCATACTCGCTGAGTTTGAGGGCCGTTTCGCCGGAACATTCCGCTTTCATACCTTCGATTATGCCTTTAAGAATCGGTTTGATCGCGTTTGCATCCAGGCGAATATTCTCCGGTCCTCTCATGCTCATAAACATATACATCCCGTGAGGAATATCCGCGCCCACAGCGGTTAGTTGACCGTTGTCGTCCTTTCTCTGGTACTGAACCGGCAAGAGAATCTGCGCTTGATAGCGAGGGAAATTCGCCAACTTGAGCTTGTCCAGTTTCTTTCGGCGAGAACTTCTTGCAGGTGATCCATCGCTTGTCGAAGTAGCAGCCGACGAAGTAGTAGTCGACAAAGCAGCAGTCGGCGGCGCGCCATCGTCCAACGAAAACGCAGCTTGTCCGTGAATCATACACGCGAGAACACAGGCGACAGCTAAAGAACGGAGCTCCACCTTATCCTCGGATCATCATTTGCTGAATTTGTCGGAATTGACGCCAGCCATCGTTTGTGGAGTACCGGCGACGTTCTTCGCCCTGTGCGAGGCGTACGACAAAATTGCCTCGACCTGACCCAGATAGTCAACGATGTAGCGGGCACGGAAACCGCGTTGAATGAACGCTTCCAGCCGCAGCCACTCTTTGACGGTGCTGTGCAAATTGGTGACGTCTTTGCGCGCGCCGTCGATGTCGGAAGCGGTCGATGCCTTATCCAACTTATGCATTCCTTTTTGCAGCGCGTCGATCTGATTTAATACATCGTTGGTGCTGGCCGTGTCCGAGAGAATGTGCGTCTTCGGATCCTGCAGATAGCGATTCACCATAGCGGCAAAATCATCAACCAGAAAACGGCTTGCCTTCAGCGGTTCCGACTGCGGCGTAAGAAGAGTTTGTCGGCGATAAGGTCCGTTTTTCAACACACTCAATTTCTTATCGTCAAGGTGAGCGGCCGCGAACATTGTCGTACCCAAAGTACCGGCACCACGGGCAGTATCCAGCTGTTCGATCAAACCAGCCATGTCGACTCGCATAACAGCGACGCCTGGATAAACCAGCGACTTGTCCTCGGTCGATTCGCGGCAATAGTTAGCCATGATTGAAAGGTCTTGTGGCGTTGCCGAGTAAGTCATCGGATTGAGCGTATCGATCCAGCCGTTAGACACCCAGGTTTCCCAATCTTGTTGAATTGCATTGATGCGCATTCTTCTAGGGAAGGCATAAACAGCCGCGGAGATTCTCATTTTCGGACGTTGGCTGCGCACCAGATCCGATACCTCTTTGACGAGTTGATTAACCTGGTGTGTTTTCCAAGCTATGAACAATTCGCGAGTTTTGTCATCGAGTGAATCGAGCGAGAGTCCGCTTTCTTGTTCGAACTTTGTTCGGCTCAGCCAGTTAAAACCGCACTCGCTGCCTTTGTTGTTAAACGGATATCTGATGTAATCGAGTTGAATGCCATCGACCTGATAACGACTGATCACTTCGGCAATCTCGTCTTTGATATATTTGCGGCACTGCGTATTCGATGCGTCAATCCAGTATTCGTGCTGTTTCGGCGGAACAAGCGCTCCGGAAGCGGTTGTAAGCGCCCAATTGAAATCATGTTTGGTCAAAACCGGACCAGCGAAATCAGCGTCTTTGCCAATTATCGGGTTGTGTCTGGCGTTGCCTTTTGCGAATGTCCACATCCAGGCGTGAATTTCCATTCCGCGTTTCTTCGCTTCACCAACTGCGGCGCCAAGCGGATCCCAGCCTTTGGTTTCCGGATTCTGCTCGGTAATATTACTTGGGTACATGGCGTAACCAGCATTGTTCGTTTCGAAATAAACAATGTTGATACCGGCAGATTTGAGCTTCTCGAAAAGGTCGGCCATGCCGCGTGGATTTTTCGTCGCAACGATTGTGCCGCGATCCAGCCAGACGGAACGCGCTTCGACCGGTCGTACCGGCATTGCCTGACCGAAGGCTTGCGCGAAGTTGCTTCTTGCCTTGGAGAGATTGTCGTCGGCTTCTGAAAAGCGACGATCCTTGTATGCAGTATGGAAGCCGTCTACATTTTTCAAAGCGGTGTCGTAGTTAGCTTGAATGGTTCGATATGGAACAACGAATTCCGCTTGCTTAGCGGTTTTGATCGTCTCCAAAGTGCGGTTTGACAAGTATTCCAGTTCCGATTTAATCGTTTGGTACTCAGCAAAGCTGATTTGAATCGCAGCTTCTTGCGTGATACCAGGAGAGAGTTCGTCGAGCAACATCGAAAGATACTTGGAGTTGACGCCGATGTCGCATTGAAGACCGGGAGCCCAACCTAAGTACGCGACGTTGTTCTTTCTGACGATTGCACTGCCTGCGGAGGCACCGCCGACTTCCCATTTTGCCAATGTTTTTGCGTCAGCAGATGGCACAACACGGGCGGCGAGGGTTCCAACAGCGACGCCGTCGCTCATTGGCAAAGGCGAATTGGTCCAGGTCAGCTTGGCAGGATCTTTGAAAGACGATTGCGCTTCGAAGGTTACACCGGCTAATTGTTCAATTGCCAGCGCGCCACTACCGGGAGTGCCGCCACCATCCGTGATGAGAACCTTACCGCCGCCACGAACGTAGTCCGTCAAGCCCACCACCACATCCGGTGCCATGTTGACGAGTAATGGAACGATCACAAGTTTGTACTTAGAAAGTTTCTCGCGACCACCCTGAACGTCGGCGTCTAACAGATCGTCGTAACGCACGTTAGCCGTCGCCAGTGTTCTCTTAAATTCTTTGAAGTCGTCTTCGTATGTACCAAGATGCTGTTCCTGATACTGATTGGAGTTGTACGTGCTGTTCAGCAATCCTACAGGAGACTGAGCCAGAGCCACGCCGGCAAAAAAGACTGAGATGAACATTGCAAGTGAAGAAGCGAAAGTTACTCTGAGTGATGCCTTCGCGATAGTGGTGGACTTAAACACCGCATGCCTCCTGAAACTTGCATACCAACGAACCGATCTGTTCGTTTATGACTCCTGCTGTCTCAACTCTAGATGTTCTGCCTTGTTATTGCATTATTCTTTGCCTTGGTTTTCATAAGTTTAAGTCTTTCGTTGCCTCACAATAGGCTACTGCGCGCATCGAATATCGAATAGACATGTTCGAATTGAATTTTTTTTAGCGATTGCGGGTTTTAACCAATCGATCGAGCTGGCGCTGGTTGTCGCGCTTTGCGATCGTGTCACGTTTATCGTGGAGTTTTTTACCTCGACAAACGCCCAGAGCAATTTTGACGCGATTATTCTTGAAATAAAGTTTCAGCGGAATCAGTGTCAGTCCCTTTTCCTGGACTTTCGACTTAACCTTACGAATCTCTTCTTTATGAAGAAGCATTCTGCGCTTGCGATCGGGCTCGTGGTTGTTGCGATTGCCGTGGTCGTAAGGCGAGATATAACAGCTGTACAACCACATTTCGCCATCTTCGATTTTGGCGTGGGCGTCCTGTAAATTGGCCAGACCCTGGCGCATCGACTTCACTTCCGTGCCCAGCAAAGCGATGCCGCATTCAATCACCTCGAGCACTTCATACTCGTGGCGCGCGCGTTTGTTATCCGAAATTACGCGGACCGAATCGGGCTTTTCGCTGGTGGCAGACGCTGCTTTAGCGGACTTCTCGGGCTTTTTCTGGGTCATGGTCGAAACAAAGACTCGGCGATGGTAACAACAGGCAAGCAATGGTTAAACAGCGCGTCAACTCGTTCTCTGCCTGATCTGTGAGATCGATTTGCGGTTTTTCACTGTTATCTATGTCAGTATAAATGGTATAGAGCAGATCTGGGGAAACGGGTCCGAAAGTGACAACCGCTCACTTGACAGACTAAAATCAAGATAAGAAACTCTGCTCCGTGCGAGTTGTAGGACCGCCACAACACTAAGATGATTAAGATTCAACCATTCCTGCCAGGCGACTCAACGCAACTAAAGGCGCTACTTCGGCACCAAAACGAGCCGATGCCTTACGAAAGTTTTTGTCAGGAAGATCGCGTCATAGGCTCGGGAGTGACTTTCTGGCAGCACTGGATTCCATGCGGTTTGCATGTCGGTCCGTCGGTTTATGTCGCCAAAGAAGACAACGTGCTGCTTGGCGTGATCTCAGTTGACACCAACGGTCGCTCGCGAAATTGCTGGCGTATCGATCACCTGGTCGTCCACCCTCAACATCGCGGACGCGGCATTGCACAAGAGCTCGTCAACTTTGCCCTCGCCTATTTCGGCAGTCAAGGCATCGGACATTTCATCTCCGAAGTGTCGGATCAAAACACGGCAGCCCTCTCGCTGTTTAGCGCCAGCGGCTTTCGTCGCTGTTCGAGGGTGACTTATTACCAATTGCCTCTTGGTTACGAAGACTGCCCAAACCCCGGTGAGGGAGACGTTTTCCGCCTGGCGCTGCCGGGAGATCGAAACAAAATATTCGAACTGAGCAACGACATTTTGCCTGCGGACATGAAGCGTGTGTTCGATTACGTCCCCGATGATTTTCATGTTGCCGAACTGAAACTAGAAGGTCTAGACAAGCTATCCAAGCGCCTCTTGCGCACGCGGCGCTGGTATTGGGTCAACGAACAACCTGAGCGCAACGTGATTCCATGCGCCGTTCAAGTGACTGCCCACAGAGAAGGCGATTATCACCTCGAGTTTCTGGTCAACCCGGGCTGGTCTCACATGGCTCCTGAAGTGGTCGCGTTTGTTTTATCCTTCATGAAACGAGCAGGCATGAAGGGTATGGTGGTCACCAAAGTCTATGAATTCCAGAAGGACGTCCGCGAAGCCGTCGAAAACGCTGGACTGGAGCGCATGGGCAGCTTCACCTTGATGGCACGCGAGCAATGGAAGCGCGCCAAGAAGACTCGAAGCGAGCTATTGGAGCAGGTTCAACTCAATCTGAGCCGACCTGCCGTCAACATTCCTTTTGTCGCCGGAGCCGATGGAGCAGGCGGAATGATTCTGGAAGTCGATCGAGAGTTTCGACGAGTGGATGGTTTTGAAGCTAATAAAGACAATCCATAAAGAATGAACGTGTTCGAAAATAGAAGATGCTGATTTTCTAAGATTGGCAACGGCAATCTCAAACGCCGAACAGCAATCCCTGCCTACTTCCAGGGCGATCTCCTCTGGTCAAAGTGGATTAAAAATCTTCGCGCCTGATCCTTCTATAGATAGGAATCGCCGCGCGCGCCGGAAGAAGTTTGCGTATCATTTGTAAACTAATTACGAAAAGCGCCGCAGCGCCCATAAATATCTGATAGGCTTGCTTCTTGCCGAGTAAAGCCGGTTTCAACCAAACAAACAGAGCAAATTGACTGTTTGGAGGTTGGCGGCGGATTTGGTATTATTTCCGTTTGCTGTGCAAACGGCCGCCGTAATGACATCCGAAAACCGTCGGTTAGCGGTTTTTAAGATACCCAGGAGATATCTGGTGCCAACCATCAACCAATTAATTCGCCACGAGCGCAAGAAGATTACCTTCAAGTCGAAGTCGCCGGCACTGAAGTCCTGCCCTCAGCGCAGAGGCGTTTGCACGCAAGTGAAAACGACCACTCCTAAGAAGCCGAACTCGGCTCTTAGAAAGATCGCTCGGGTTAGACTCACCAACGGTCTTGAAGTAACTGCATACATCCCGGGTGTAGGCCACAACCTCCAGGAGCACAGCGTTGTTCTGATAAGAGGCGGACGGGTCAAGGATCTTCCTGGTGTCCGTTATCACATCGTGCGCGGTGCACTCGATACTGCCGGCGTCAAAGATCGCATGCAGGGTCGTAGCAAATACGGCACCAAGAGACCTAAACCAGGTGCTGCTGCTGCAGCGGCTGCTAAGGGCGGCAAGAAGAAGTAAGAGTTTTGTTCGGCGTTAGTCGCCAAAGTTAGTCGCAGTAAGAAGATTATTGATTAGGAAAACGAGTAATGTCGAGAAGATCACAAGCAATAAAGCGCATTCCACCGCCGGATCCGGTTTTTGAAAGCCCGCTGATCAGCCGCTTCGTCAATCGCATGATGCAGCGTGGAAAAAAGAGCACGGCTCAAAGATTGTTCTACACCGCCCTTAGTATCATCGAAGAGAAGACTAAAGGCGAAGCGCTCGAAGTATTCAACAAAGCAGTGAAGAATGTCACCCCGCTCGTCGAAGTCAAAGCTCGCCGCGTCGGTGGTTCTACATACCAGGTGCCTGTTGAAGTAAAATCTTCCCGCGGTGTCGCCCTCGCGACGCAGTGGATCATCACCAACAGCCGCAAACGTGGTGGTCGTTCATTTGCAGAAAGACTTTCTGCAGAATTGATCGATGCTGCAAACGGCTCGGGTGCTTCGGTCAAGAAGCGTGATGACACGCACAAGATGGCTGAAGCCAACAAAGCTTTCGCTCACTATCGTTATTAAGCAGTACGAGTAGCGCTTCGGCGCCTCGAACGGAATCGCGCTTGCCTGGAGGTTATGCCCCAGGTTTTGTGCTTTTAAAATGCCGGCAAAACAGTTTTGTGTTATCGTCAATTAAGGTAGGGTGGGTGAAAACGAAAGATTCCGGCTGAATTCGGAGCCTTCGCTTTACATCACTTCCGCATTTTTTGGTTTTGAAAAGCTGAAGACTTTCTAGACGCTTAACACCAAGATGCTTATTGCAGGCGGGTCTTCATTGGACCGCTGAAGAAACTGCAATTTCCAAATTTTTTCTGAGAACGCATTCGAACCTTCTCAAATGTAAAGATCAGAATTGAACAAAATAGTGGTTTCTAACGAAATACTGAAAACCCATGTTACTTTCTCTAGAAGGTAATAAAAGACCTCATCTACGAATGAATTGCGCAAGCGATATCAACGGACAACTCATCTCTTTAAAAGGCAGTGTCATGGCAATGGTTGAAAAAGAAAAGGAAGCAGTACAAGCAGTCTCCATGGAGCTGAGTGATCTCCGCAACATGGGTATCGCCGCGCACATCGACGCCGGCAAAACCACTTGCACGGAGCGGATTCTGTTCTATAGCGGACTTATTCACCGCATGGGTGAAGTGCACGAAGGCACATCCGTAACCGACTGGATGGAACAAGAAAAGGAGCGTGGTATCACAATCACCGCAGCTGCCATCAGATCGCAATGGAAAGGCAAAAGAATCAACCTGATCGACACACCAGGACACGTTGACTTCACAGTTGAAGTAGAGCGTTCCATGCGTGTTCTCGACGGTGTTGTCATCGTTCTTTGCGCAGTCGCCGGCGTTCAACCACAAACACTGACAGTTTGGAAACAAGCAAACCGCTATCAAGTTCCGCGCATGATCCTCGTCAACAAAATGGATCGTTCCGGTGCTGACTTCTTCAAAGTTGTAAAACAAGTAAAAGAAAATCTCCCTGGTCAACAAAGCGCACACGCTAACGCTCATCCGATTCAAATTCCAATCGGCGCTGAAGTTGGATTCGTCGGTATCGTCGACCTGATCGAAATGACAGCGACGTTCTATGAAGAAGATGATCCACTGGGCCGCAAAACCACAATCGGTGAAATTCCTGCTGACTTGAGAGAAGAAGCAGAGACCTGGAGAACATCTCTGATTGAAGCTATCGTTGAAACCGGAAGCGACGACTTAGTGACTCGTTTCCTCGAAGGCGTAGAAATTTCTCCCGACGAATTGCGCGCCGCTCTCAGACAAGCTGTCATCCACAACAAAATCATTCCTGTGCTTTGTGGTTCTGCTTTCAAAAACAAAGGCGTTCAGCCGCTCCTCGATGCCATCATCGAGTACTTGCCTTCGCCTCCTGAAGCAAAGGCAATCAAAGGCATTCTGCCTAACGGTGAAATAGCCGAAAGACCTAGTGATCCAAACGCACCATTCGCCGGTCTGGCATTCAAAGTTATGAACGATCCTTTCGTTGGTAAGCTGACATTCGTCAGAATCTACAGTGGAAAGATCACCGCAGGTTCTTACGCACAAAACAGCACCAAGGACAAAAGAGAACGCATCAGCCGCTTGATTCAGCTCCAGGCTGACCAACGTACTGATATTCAAGAAGCCACCGCCGGCGACATCGTTGCTTGCGTCGGTTTGAAAGACACCACCACTGGTGACACGCTTTGTGATGATGCTTTCCCAATCATCCTTGAATCCATGAACTTCCCTGAGCCTGTAATCTCGGTTGCTATCGAACCGAAGACCAAAGCTGACAACGAAAAACTTGGTGGTGCTCTTGGCCGTTTGGCTGAAGAAGATCCAACCTTCAAAGTCAGAGTTGACCACGAAACCGGACAGACCATCATCGCCGGGATGGGTGAACTTCACCTTGAGATCATCGTTGACCGTCTATTGCGCGAATTCAAAGTCGAAGCCAACGTCGGTAAGCCGCAAGTCGCATATCGCGAAACTTGCCGCCAACTCGCCAAAGCAGACGGCAAATTCGTTCGTCAGTCCGGTGGTAAAGGTCAATACGGTCACTGCGTACTCACAGTCGAGCCGAACGAAACAGGCAAAGGCTACGAGTTCGTCAACAAGATCGTCGGTGGTGCCATTCCGAAGGAATACATCCCTGCTGTCGACAACGGTGTCAAAGAAGCAATGGTCGGCGGAGTATTCGCCGGTTATCCAATCATCGACATCAAAGTCACACTGATTGACGGAACCTTCCACGCCGTTGACTCATCCGAAATGGCGTTCAAAATCGCCGGTTCGATGGGCTTCAAAGAGGGCTTCATGAAGGCTAAACCAGTACTGCTCGAACCAATGATGAAAGTCGAAGTCGACGTACCGGAAGACTACATGGGAGACGTCATCGGCGACCTCTCCAGCCGTCGTGGACGCATCGATGGTATGGACACCGTCGACAGACAATCCAAAGTTCGTGCTCACGTGCCTCTGAGCGAAATGTTCGGTTACGCAACTGACATCCGCAACAAGACGCGTGGTTCCGGTACTTTCGTAATGGAATTCTCCGCTTACGAAGAAGTGCCAAACAACATGGCTAAGGAAATCATCGAAGGCAAAGCCGCTGCTAAGGCTGCCGAGAAGAAATAGCAATTCCTCGAGCCTTTCTTGCAAGAGGCGTCTGAGAATTGAAATTGCATAGAGTCAACTCCGTTAGCTCGGTATCTCGACTCACTCCAGTTAAAGCGCGCCTTGTGTATACAGGGCGCGCTTTGTTTTGTTCAACTTCATTGCAAAGGGGGTAACATTTTAGTAGCGAAGCTAATCACTCCGCTCGCTTACCACCCCGAGGATGTCATGAAGTATCTGCACAGCGGCTACATTCTATTCTGCGAAAAGGCTGAACACGACGATTGCGGCATGCTCAACGTCTACGGTCTCTTCGACGTTTTGGAAGTCAACGAGATACCGACAACGATGAATTGCGCCTGGGTCGTGGGCTTCGGAACGCCTTACGAAAGGCGCCAGTACAAAGGCGAGCTCACGGTCGAGAATCCAAAAGGCGAGCTGGTTTTGTCCCAAGAATTCGCAGCCAATGACCCCAATGACATTTTCAAAGGTCATTATGTGTTTAAACCAGAAATAAATATCGACCAGGATGGCGCATGGACCGTCACAGTGACCTTGCGCAACTGGAAAGACGAGAACATGTGGGACATCCAGCGCCAGTTCTGGTGCACTCAGCAGACTGATAGTCCACCAGATCCATAAGCTGCAAAACGATAACATCGGCTGTGGCACAAAGTTTCGCCGGGGTGTAGTTTAAATTGCGCGCCGGCGGACCGTTGAAACGTGCGCAGGGAGAAGGCGTCTCATCGGTCCAATTGAACTTGCGTGGAGCAGGTTTCACTGCTATTCGATTGGAACTGACCGCAGTCTCTGACGAGAGGTTAGCGTTCCAGCAATCGAGTTTCGCGCGGTCTACCTTTCGCCGAAACTTTTTCTTTCAAATCATTTCGCGATTATGTAGTCAAGAAATTGATTCGTAGCGAACTCGAAGCAAGTGACTCTGCTTTCGGGTTGCACTTGAACCAGTCGCTTGCGATGGTTCCATATAACGAACGAAAGTCGATGGTAGTGCAACCTCTATCGCTCTGGTTCCGGCTCCTGCTGTCGCTATTACTCTCGATCACGTTCTCGGCGAACGTCGTTGGTGCCGTGTAGATGCCGCCCTTCACTGCCGCTCCCAGAGCGAAACACAAGCCGATTGAACCATGATCGGTTCCCAACGTCGCGTTTTCTTCGAGACTTCTACCGAACTCCGAGTACACCAACACAACGGTGTTCTCAAGCTGTGGACGCAGCTTTTCGAGCTTAAGGGATAGTTGACGCAACGCAGCAAAGTGCTGAGCGCGTTGATCTACATGCGTATCGAAACCGTCTAATACAATCTTCGAGACGGAACCCACGGCTGGGCGAAGACGCTCATGCCATCCGGTTTTCCATTGCTCGTCAGGACTGGCTGTTTCCCAAATTTTGCTGGCGCGTAAATGCGATTTAGTCAAATTCTCTTCGCAACCGACCGTCGGAAATATTGCAACAACTCCCTCGCGATAGAGCTGAGCAAGTTCGGGAAGTGCGGAGTTAAGCGCAAAACGATCGTCGAGTTTGATAACATCACTTCCGCGCAAAGCGAGATTCGGACGCGCGGCGTAGTATTTTTTTTCAGTGTAAGGAACGAGAGTGTTGAAGCCGTCGTTGCCACCACTCAAGTGGATCAGCACCAACGAACGCGCCACGACCGAAGTCGGTATCGCATTTTTCGAAATAGAAAGGTCAGGTTTATTCAAACCATGTGCAAGAAATGCCACGGACGACGCGCCGTAAGCCAGAAACTGACGACGCGATAAGGCTTCATTATCTGGCCTCGCTTCACTAGCCAATTTTGTTTCGTTAGCGAACTTCGCTTGGCCAGCTAAATTCGCTACATTAGTTTGTTTCGGCTCGCTAGCTTGTTTTGTTTCGTTGTCTTGTTTCACTACGATATTCTTTTTCGAGTCGGTATCCAGTTACCATTATCTCAAGATTTCTTTTCTGCTGCCGCCGAGTCGTGTTTCGTTTGCGCGTCTTCCGCTGCCTTTTTCACGAAAGCCAGGCGTCTGTGAATGTCCTGGTGAGCTGTCAGATGTTGCAAAAAGTCTTTTGCAGGAATCGTCAATCCACTATCAATGTAGGTGGTGAGCTTAACCAGAGTCGATTTTGTTCCTTCCACTGGGGTCAAAATCCAGTTACCTTCGAACACTTTGAGTTTATTCGAGGTCACCATTTGGAAATCGATTCTGGTGTAAGGCGTTTCTATTTCTTCGTAGGTACATTCGACATCGCCGAGAATGGGCATGGATGCGAACTTTTCTTTGATAATGGAACGACCTTTTTTCTCTTCGATCACGCTTCTCTTGGTCGTATCCGAATAACGATAATCTCGAACGGCTCGAAAAATTTCTTCAGGCGAAGCGTTGATCAACATTTTGCTGACAACGCCGGTCAGCTCCTTGTGGGACTCAGCGCGCACGCTTGGTGCAATCGCCATCGAGAGGATGAGCACCAGGGGCAACACCAGCATGCTCCGCATGCGATTTTTCGCAATCAGCAAATTCATCTGCCTTCTCCCGAGTAGTATTGAATGTGGTTGCTCATCTTTTTGAAACTCATTCAATCGTTTTGGTAATTTATACTTCGGTCATCGAGTACTAAATCCTAGAGCCACCATATACAGTGCAAGGCGCAAGCGCACGAATTTGCTCTCTGCGTACATTATAAATCAGGTCAAGGCTGACCGATCAGGCAGGAATTTAATGTTCAGCCATCAACGTATGCAGATCTAGGGGGATCGATGACGAGCGGCTCTTCTTGCTAATTCCAGTTCAGCAGATCCGGCACGTACGGCGGGCGTTAAATCATTGCGGCAACAAAGCCTTTAGTTGGATGGTCCGTACTCAGCGTTATCGATAGAACGAATAGCGGAGCGACACCGCGCACCAGCACGACTATTTGGGCAGCGTCTCGATTGCCTTTGTGCTTTCGCCTGCTTTATTCGGCATCTTCATTCGTTCAAGAACAAGCACACGCGTTTGCATCGCGGTCTTGCAATTACTATCAGACTTGATTGCAGAATTGCAGTCGGCAAGCGCTTCCTTCAAATTTCCTGCGCCGAGCTGCGACAGTCCTCTTGTCGCATAAGCCGCCGCACGAAGCTCTCCATCATAGGCAAGACTCAGAGCGATAGTGCACAGCTCCACAGCTCTCGTGTATTTCTTTTCAGTTTCGTTTATCACTCCCAACTGCCAATATGCCGCACCACATGTGGCATCACGCTCAATTGCGTGATTTAGGATCTGCTCCGCCGGTTTTGATTTTCCAGTTTCGTTCAAAACCATTGCCATCAGCACGTCAGACATCGCCCCATCAGGATCGAGTTGGCAAGCTTGTTTCACCGCGGTCAGCGCCTTATCCAAATCACCCAATTTATATTCAGCAAGCGCAAGCGCATAATTTCCTCGAGCCCAGCGTTTATCGAGCTGCACGGCGCTATTGCCGTCAGCAAGGGCGTGTACTAAATCATGCCTTCGAGTGTGAATCAAAGAACGAAAAGCAAAATTGTCGGCCGTCGATTCGCCAGCGTCGATCACACGATTAAAATCAGCGAGCGCCTCAGTATTTTTATCCATGTAGTAGTAAGCCCGCGCCCGCAGACTGTACGGTGTTACTTCATCGCTCTTCAAAGCAATCGCACGGTTGCAATCATCAACCGCCTGTTGGCAGTGATAAACGAGACTGTAAGCCTCAGCTCTCGCGATGCATGCTTTCCAGGATTTAGGATTGCGTTCGATATATCGATCGAGAAAGGCAATTTCGCCAATTCGCTGGCTGTAACTATCAAGAGATTTCGATTCCCAGGAATCTGTAAGCGGTGTTTGGATAGTCCAACCCATAATAAGAGCGGCGGCTGCAATCAGCCCCGACTCAACAAATACGATTAGCGTGTCCTTGATCATCGATTTTTTCCGTCACCTGTATGCTGACTATAATCCGCTTCTCGGAGCTTGTACATGGCAAAACCGTTCGGCTCATACTACCCACCCCGCTCGGAACGGATTAGCGAGGTGTCAATCGCGGGCTCGTCCGGTTGCGGATACTTAATTTTCCAAACGGAATATCCATTGACCAAACCGACAGGTTCATAATGTTCCAGCGCTTTTCGGACAGCAGGCGTCTCAAGCATGGCTCGATGAATGCTCCAAAGGCCATTCGATTCTGTTGCAATTATGGTCGGTTTGAACTTCTCGATGTCTTCCGCGATGTCGGAGTAGAAACGTTCTATCTCTTTGTCCCACTTAGCGTAGGTTTTATCGCCCTTCAGGAACATGTACATAGGCAGTGGAAAGCACCACATATATCTCGTGGACTGCCGCCGATCCAGGTGCACTAGCATCGGATAGGCGCCGATAAAATTCGTCGTCAGAATCATCACGTTATCGCGCGGTTTAGTCGCTCGCGTGATCAGATCGTTGAGCGTTGGAAACACAGCCGCAGACGACATGCTGTCTCGCATGAGAAAGACGCTGAGCGATGAGAAGACTCCCGAAAAAAGCAGGAATACAATCACGCTCTGTCGCAACGCGGAAAGCGCGGCTAGCTGTTTTTGTCGCTGGGCAACTGCTTGCCATACGACATCAACCAGATTAGCCACTGTCACCGACGCGAGCATGAAATAGCCAGCCACCATAGGCAGTGCGTGATAAGCCCACCCCTTGCCCTGCAGCAAATATACGCAACACCCCGCCAGAGTCCAGAGCAACAGCGGAAATATCAAGGTCGACCGCCTGATCATGAACAAGCTCAATAGCGACAATATTGGCACTAGCAGCCGATTACCCATCATTTGACCGCTCGGCATTGCGAAGCTCAGAACAATCCCAAGATCTGGATTAAAAACAGGATAACCTTGAGCAACGACAGGCACCCAGTGAAAGAAGTATTCACCGATATTCGGTATAAATAATGACAAAACGAAACCAACAAGGATTGTCACTATTAGCGCCACCACTTCCGGTGCCGACTTCAGCGAATATCTTTCTTGTGGAGTTCGAGTAAAGGCAAGAACCCAGAAGTAGGCTTCGAGGACTGCGACGATCAGAAGAAACTGCGGCTTAATGAAACACGGCACGGCCAGCCCGATTCCAGCCGCGATTGCGATGTACCGATTGACCGGGTTGGCAAATGATCTCTGCCATCTCACAAGCAACATGAGCCACATCGCCAGCACGAATAACTGTTCTCGTTGACCGATATGATACATCGAGGCAATCGTAAATAACAAAAAACCACAGAATAGTGGTCCGATAGAAAGCCAATCGGAGCGTTTCATATTGCCGGTCGGTCTAACAACTATTATTCCGAGAACGACAGTCAGTGCCGTATAAGCGACACACAAGAGATTCCAAACCAATGCTACGCCGACGCCCGACACCGCGGTTATAGCCCAGACCGGGACGAACATGTAAAACGCCAGAGGCGGCACCATGTCAACAAAATCATTGAACGGCTGCCTACCGTCCAATAGTAGACGGGCCCCATGCAATAAGAAAGCGCAGTCGTGATTTAAAAAGTTGGGCTCTGCGAGCACACGCACCAACAGAAGAGACAATAGCGCCATGCCGGTCACAATCAGTATGTGGACAGGATAACGCGGAAGGTTTGTGTCTGTGCTTTCGAGGCGCTCCACTTACTCTTCCTTATCGGCTCCATTGATTTCTAAATCTTCGAAATCGAATCGACGGCGAACACTGCCTTTGCATCGCATCATTAGGATGAACTATACACTCAAATTTCGCTTTACATCTGAGTTGCAGCGCGCTAGCCACGCAATTTTTTGCATCGGCGTGGTGGCGTCGGCGACATCCATTCGGAAAGCTGCGAATTGTTAGAACCTCGGTCCACTTCGCATCCGTGGGCGTTTAAGTGCTTAAACGGTCGATAATCGAGGAAAGATTTAGATAGCACTAGTGTTTCGACAACCTGTGAGATGTCGAACATTGGTAACTCGATGAGGAGTTTATCCAGCTCAATGGTTCCTGGGCCAGTCCGACCGACAGATGAGAATGAAGATGACGAGGCTGTGGAATCACAGAACTCTGGCTCTGCCGCGGATGAAATTGGCAATCCTGTACCAACGGATGAGCCGACCTTATCACCAAACGAGAACGACTCTGAACTGGCACCTGATGTGGTGACACCAGATGCGGTGACAACGCCTGCGACTTCCAATGCCGATCGTAATGATCACCCAAGTGTTCCGACATCCGAAGATTTTGAGATCGACGAAACGAAGAATAAAATAGCTGACACATCCGCGGATGGATTGATTGAAACGGGTACTGCCCTGAGCGTACCGAATCCACCGCGCCTGGGCGCTCTGCAACGCACTAATACAAACGTCTGGACACCAGCTACTCAGGAGAAATTTCGAAACAACTGGAATAACGTTTCGACTTCAGAAGTGGATGAAGCAAGCGGTCCATCGCAGTTCGAGAGAGGACAAAACTTCAGTCGAGTGCTCAGTGACGACGCCGATCTTCCGAACGAATTACTTATCGATGAAAGCATGGTTACTAAGGAAACCGCAGAAGCAATGTTTTTGCAGGGTCACATAACCGAGGCATGCCGCCAATATCTCGTTTTGATAGAACGTGCGGAAAGCAGCCTGTTACCCGATGTTCCGCAGCTAGTCAATTGGTGCGAAGCTCTGACAGACCTCTACATTCTGCTGGATGATCTAGAATCGGCAGTTTCTTTCTATCACAAGACGCGGGTCCTCACATCAGAGCGCGAGCCCAGGCTAACTCAAAAATACATTTCAGGTCTGTTGAAATTATCACGTCGCTATGACGAGCATGGTCAATACGCAGATGCCGAAAGAACGTGCCGCACAGCTATTCTAATCGCTGAAAAGGAACTTGATGATGACGATATACTTCATCATCGAATCGACGAAGCCTACGTTCAACATACGAAATGCAAAACCGAAAATAGCGCTGGTCCAGACGCTGCTGCAATAGAAGAACAATGCACCACTTTAAGAATGCGTGCTTTGACGTCCTCTCCGTCCTAAAGAACGGGAGATTCCTGGGTTTAGACAGCAACCTGTCTCAGCTCACCACAGGCGATCACGGCGAGCCCCGCCGCTAGAATATTCTTCGCGGCATTTACGTCCGCGTTTTCGAGGTGTCGGCATTTGACACAGGCAAATATCGCCTGCGTTTGTCTGTTTTCTGGTGCTACATGACGGCATCTTGAGCATGTCCTACTTGTATTTACCGGATTGATTAAAATTACTGAGCCGCCATTCCATTCCTGTTTGTAGCTCAATTGACGCCGAAATTCGTACCAGCCCTGATCCAAAATCGATT